>OLXC01000065.1_pt1 | contig 34460 bp, 26 predicted proteins | sample 1673851 | NCBI WGS metagenome assembly OLXC01 (sample SAMEA103958130, study PRJEB25191) | human gut metagenome | biome: human-associated habitat [ENVO:00009003]; feature: intestine environment [ENVO:2100002]; material: feces | place: Germany | collected 2013/2015
TGCTTACTTTTTCCGTCGCTCGGTCGCCTGTATTGCAATTCCTCGGCAGGACCCCTTACACAAACCACCGCACTTCGGCACCACTAAAAAAAGTATAACGGAACGTTCTTTTATTTTTGTTGCTCAACGTATCAGTTAACTACGTATTTTCTAAAACGTCTTTCCCGCTTTTGCTAAAATTTTATTTTGCCGATAAATTCCGCCATTTTTAAGTTGCGCTTCAATATTTTGTAAAAGTATTGAAATCGGAAAAAATATGTGATATAATATAATCAAGGTAAAAGATCAGGCATCGCGCCGTTTTTGTGTCTGTGGTCGTGTTTGGCTTGCGGCGGTGTAGCAGCAGTAAAGGCGAACATCCGTGCAAATGCCGACCTGTCAGCTGTTTCGGGCGCAACGGTAACGCCCCTTTTTGCCTAATACATCAAGTTGGAGGTACCTTTATGAAACTTGAAATCGTAGCAAAAAATTACAGAGTGACAGACAGACTGGAACAGATCCTCGCGGCAAAGACTCGCCGTTTGGACAAGTATTTTCCGGACGCCGACACTCCGTGCAAAATAGTATTGACGGATCTCGGCAGACAAACAAAGATGGAAATTTCCATCAATTATCACGGCACGCACCTGCGTAGCGAAGTGGTGGGCGACACGATGTACTACAACATCGACCAGTGTCTGCCCAAGCTGGAACGTCAGATTGTCAAGCACCGTGAAAAGTTGAATCAGTCTTTCCATCTGCCGGAGCGTCCCGCCGAGTTCGAGTACGTGTCCGACGTAGACATGACGCCGCCTGAGATTACCAAGGTGAAGTCTTTCGACATATCCCGCATGACCGCGGAAGAAGCCGCCGAGAATCTGGACATGGTGGACCACGACTTTTACGTGTTTGTCAACAGTGAAACAAACGAGGTGGAAATTGTCTACCGCCGTAAGGACGGCAAGATAGGTCTCTTGCAACCTCACACCGAAGAAGAATAACAGTAGTGCGCCGTATCGGCGCGCACTGAAGTCGCACGAGCTTTGCCGCAAGCAGACAAAATTTGCAAGTGGCAATGACTACGCGTATAGTCCGTATTAAGGAGAAAAAATGATACTCAATATGTTGGCAGAGGGCTTTTCCGACAGCAGTTTTGCAAGGCTGTTTTCCGAAATGAATCCCTTTGTAATAGCAATGTTTATTATCGGCATTGTGTTTTGCGTGATAGAGTTGCTTATCCCCGGTTTCGGGTTTTTCGGGATATCGGGCATAGTGCTTGTCTGCGCGGCAATTGTCGTACGTATGGTAATGGGCGGCGACGCGCTTATGTTGCTGTACATGCTGTTGCTGTCGGCGGTGTTGTTCGGGCTGCTGTTTTTGCTCATGGGTAAGTTTATCCGAAGCAGGCAAAAGAACGAAAATTCGATGTTTAGCGTCAAGTCGGCTGTCCCCGACGGGCTTACCGAAGGCACGGCGGACTACACGTCGCTTGTTGACCGCACGGGCATTGCGACGACAATTCTGCGTCCGGTAGGTCGTGCGGAATTTGACGGCAAGCCGGTTGACGTTGTAGCACGCGACGGCTTTGTTGACAAGGGTGCGACGGTCAAAGTAGTTGCGGTGGAAGGCTCCACGGTGACCGTTGTCAAAGTTGACGACAACAAATAAAACGTATTTCAAAGAAGGAGAAATGTAAAAAATGCTTTCATTACTGTCTATCAGTGCAGGCGCAACCACGGCAATTATCGTAGCGGTTGTTGCTGTAGTATTTCTGTTTATACTTATGTTGTTTCTGCCTATCGGCACATACTTCATTGCCGCGGTAAGTAACGCTCACATCAGTATGGGACGTCTTGTCGGTATGAAGATGCGCCGTATTAAGTACAAACAACTTGTAGACGTGTACATTCGCGCAAAAAAAGCAGGACTTGACATCGACATTGCGGAACTGGAAAGCCACGTAATGGCAGGCGGTAACATCAGCAACGTCGTAAATGCCCTTATTTCGGCGCACAGCGCAAACATCGACCTCAGTCTGCAATCGGCAAAGGCAATTGACCTTGCAGGCCGCGACGTACTCAATGCCGTTCGAGTGTCCGTCAACCCTAAGGTCATCGAAACCCCTGTAATTTCCGCTATAGCCAAAAACGGTATCGAACTGCGCGTAAAGGCGCGTGTAACGGTGCGTGCCAACATTGCCCGTCTTATCGGCGGCGCAGGCGAAGAAACAATCATCGCGCGCGTGGGCGAAGGTATCGTAACTACCGTCGGCTCGTCCGAAACGCACAAAGAAGTGCTGGAAAACCCTGACATGATCAGCAAAACCGTGCTTGCCAAGGGTCTTGACAGCGGTACGGCGTATGAAATTTTGTCCATTGACATTGCCGACGTGGACGTAGGTCGCAACATCGGCGCACAATTGCAGATGGACCAGGCAGAAGCAGACAAGCGTATCGCGCAAGCCAACGCCGAGGAACGCCGCGCCATGGCAATTGCTCAGGAACAGGAAAACCGCGCCCGCACGCAGGAAATGCGCGCCAAGGTTGTGGAAGCCGAAGCGGAAGTGCCCCGCGCCATGGCAGAAGCATTCCGCCAGGGCAGATTGGGCATCATGGACTACTACCAGATGCAAAACATTCAGGCAGACACAGCAATGCGCAACTCGCTGAGCGGTGACAGCCACACGGTAAAAGCAAACGGCAGTAAAGGCGACAACAAGTAGGTGAAACCATGTTTCCGATGTTGTTTATATTAGGTTTTTTCGCCGTGTTCGCAATTATGTGCGTAACCTTTAAGAAAAAAGCCAACCAAAATAAAACCGACGGAAGTAGCGGCGCAACAACGCGCAGCCGCAGCCAATCCGACGACGGGTATTCGGCGGACAATAGCGGGCTTACCCCGTCGCAACGCGCTTACCTCAATGGTCTGCGCGCGCGGAACGGCGAACAGCGGACGGCGCAAAACGGCAACTCGGCAACCGCCGACACGCACAAGGACAATTGTCCTGCCGTAAGAGACGCTCACGCGCACGACCATGTCGGTTTTGAGGAACATTACGCTCCCATCGAGGGTAGTCTCGGTTCGATAGACGACGAAGGTTGCGCCGACCTCAGCGGTGTGCGCCTTATCGAAAACGACCCCGATTACGCCCCGACAACCGCCGACAATGACGTTGACGGCAATGAACTTGCCCGAATTATGATTCTCGGCGAGGTGCTCGATCGCCCCGCATGGAAGGGAACATACACACGTAAATAGCACTCAAGGCACAGGCGAAAGTTTGTGCCTTTTTGCTTGTTAACCAACGAGTTGTGTTTAACGCATAATTAGCCGCCGACACAAGCCGAGGCTTGACCACTATTAGTTTATTGGTAAAAATAGATTATGGCTGTAACTCTAATCGTGCACGCGCGGGTGCCAAAAATTATTAGTGATGTCTAAATTAACCCTAACGAAAATTTCTATCGCACGTATGGCGACGGTGAAAAGCATGCAAACAACGTTTGCCGTAATATAATCAAAAAATAAACATATTTTTCGGTTTTGTACGCCTCTTTGACATAGACACAAACGCCCGTCTTGTGGTATAATGTATATGGAGAAAGATTGGTGTAGCAGCAAACTTGCATTTGCGGTGGCATTAAGTTGTTCTGCAATAGCTTTTGCAAGCAAACAATGGTTTGCCGTTAAGGCAAATCGGGGTAGGTGCAAATTGGCAAAAAACAGTAACATGCTAAGTTTTGTCACTCCGCCTCGCTGGTGGGGTGAGAAGTGGCGCGAGGGTTTGTACGCAGGCAACGGCAGAATTGGCGCAAACGTCTACGGCGGAGCAACGGAAGAACGAGTGCTTATCAACGATTCATCGCTGTACCGCATGGGGCGTACAACCGTGGTGCCCGACGTTTCCGAAGTCATGCCCGAAGTTGTCAACCTTGTCAACGACGGGGAATTTCTGCGTGCGCAAAAAGTAATCCCCGACGCCCTTGCTGCCAAAAACTTCCGTCCGCAGGCGGAATACCCCTTGCCGCTTGCCGAACTGAACCTGCACCTGAGACATAATGCGACGACGTCGGGCTACCGCCGTGTGCTTGACATGGAACGCGGCGTTGCAACCGTTTCGTACAACGTGGGCGGCACAAAGTTTGTGCGTGATTTGTTTGTTTCGCGCACCGACGACGCCGTGGTGTACAGGCTCAGTAAAAACGGAAACGGCGCAATTTCCTGCACGCTGACCGTCGAACTTCCGCACAGGGTAAACGCACGCACTTACGAAGGCGTATGCGAAATGCCTGACGGCGTGACGGTGACCTACGACAAGCAATTTGTTTGCTTTGCCGCACGCAACGACGACACCGGCGCAGACTACGGAATGGTGTGCAAAATTTCACCCCTTGGCGGAACAGTGCGCGCCGAAACCGACAGGCTGCTTATCAACAACGCGCAGCAGGTGCTGATTGTCGTCAAAACCTTTGTCGGATCGCGCGACAAAAAATTTGCCGAGCTTAAACTGGAACTTGCCTCTATGCGCGATGGCTTTGAAAAAATGCTCAAGGAACACGCCGCAGTGCATGCGAAACTTTTCAACAGTGCGCTTGTCAGGCTGAATGACGGCGCAGACAAAAACGTCGAAGAACTGCTTGCCGAAGCGGAATGCGGTCATTTGTCGCCCGAACTTTGCGAAAAACTGTACAAGTTTGCCCGTTATCTGTTTGTGTGCGGTACGTGTGACGACGGCAGATTGTTTACCCCGACGGGACTCTGGAACGGCAGTTACAAGCCGTATCGCAGTTTTCTGACCTTCGACGGGCAAATGCAGACAAGTTACCTGTTTGCGTTGCAGGGTAACATGTATCAGGGTCTTGACAAAACTTTCGACAATTTCGACAAGTTTGTCGGCGATTACAAAAACAACGCGCAACGCATATTCAACTGTCGCGGCGTGGTAGTACCCGTGGTGCAAGCTCCGAAAACCGGGCGGCTTGGCACAACAGACGTGTTCGGCGTACACTTTTCGGGAGCGGCGGCGTGGCTGTGCAATTTCTATTACCGCTACGTAAAAGTAAGCGGAAACACGCGCTTTTTACGCAGTAAACTGCTGCCGTTCATGAAGGAAGTTGCGCTGTTTTACATCGACTTTGTGCGCGTCAATGACGACGGCAATGCGGAAATCGTGCCTTCGCCCTTGCCTATGCGCCTCGGTGACGGCTACAAACTCGACGGCAGACCGATAGTTGCCAAAAACAGCATACTGGACTTCGAGTTGTGCCGCGACCTTCTGACAAACCTTGTCGAAGCCTGTCAAACTCTCGGCGTCAAAGTCGACGACCGTTGGCGAAAATTGCTGTCGGCCCTGCCGAAACCGCAAACAGGCAGCGACGGCGCAATGAAGGAATTTGTCAACAGTATAATCGGCGTGGACTATACGGGCGTTTCCAACGGCACGCTGTATTCCGCTTACTTCGGACAAGGCGTAAACCTGCTTGCCGACGAGGACGAAACGTCCCTTTACAAGCGTACAGCCGACCGCAAGCGCAGTAATCCCGCCGCTCAGAACAGTTTCAACACGGCAGTGCTTGCCTCTGTTTACGCGCGTCTGGGCTTAGCCGACGAAACCGTTGCGGCATTGTGCGACGTGGTGCGCGGCACTGCCACAAACAACCTTGTTATGCTTGACAAGGATTGGCGGGGCATGGGTGTGTGCGGCAGCGGGGTGTGGAGCCCCGTGCAACTTACAAGCAATCTTGTGTTTGCAAACGCCGTACAGCAGATGTTGCTGTATTGTTGCGGCAACTACGTAAACGTGTTTCCTGCCGTCCCGAGTGACTGGCATTACGTCGAATTCCGCGACATGGCGTGCGACAACGGCGTTACCGTGTCGGCAATCAGGGACGACTACAAGGGTCAATTCAAAGTGTGTGTAAGCGGCAAAAAGGACTTCGTAGTAAAACTGCAACTTCCTGCATTTGTGCGCAAACCGGTTAAGTGCAACATTGACGAAAAGCCCGAAGGCAACTGCTTCGAACTTAAACTGCAAGGCAGCAAGGCTGTCGAACTGACGTACAAAATTCCGCAGATAAAAAGGAAAAACAAATGACGAAAAGACAAATCGAAAATTCGCTCGACTACAAAACATACGGTCGCACGATAAAAACTTTGGTTGCAATGTGGGCGGTTTTTGCCGTGCTGGTTCTGTTTGTAATGGCGTTTGTGCTTATGCCCACGACAAATGTCGGCGTTGTGTTTCTGTATGCGGCTACGGTGTCTGTCGGCGTGGGCATCCTGGCAATTTCGGGACCTGTAATTTACTGCATTGTCAAGCGCGCGCGTATGCTGAAAAATATCGACGAGTACAAGGTGTACTCGGCTGTACTGGACAAACCGCATGTGTATCGCGGAAGCGTGCGCTACGAGGTGTGTCTGCCCTATGACGACAGCAAAGACATCACGTTGAACACCCCGTATATGTTTGGCAGCGGCATGTTTGCCGTCAATCTTGTGGACGACTACAACAACAAAAAGGTAAATCTTGCCTACAACGGCAAAACGGGCGTGTTGGTAGTGCTCGGGCTTGCGGACGAACCGCTTGTCGAGACTGCCGACACTTCGGAAATAGAGTAAAGAAGGAGTTGAAAACATGCAAAAGCAACAATTACTTTACGAAGGTAAAACCAAGCGCATGTGGCAGACGGACGACCCGAAACTGGCAATTGCCGAGTTCAGCGACGACGCCATGATGTACCATGCAAAAAAGAAGCAGTATTTTGAGGGAAAGGGCGCGTATTGCAACAAAATAAACGCCATTCTGATGCAAAACCTCGAGGAAAACAACATTGCAACGCACTTTGTTTCGCTCAACGACGACAACAGCAGCGTTGTGCGCCGCGCCGAAATGATACCCGTGGAAGTGGTTGTGCGCAACTACGCCGCAGGCAGCATTGTTGACAGACTGGGTCTTCCCTACCACAGCAAACTACGTTTTCCCGTGCTGGAGTTCTGCTACAAAAACGACCAACTCGGCGACCCGGTAATCAACGAATATCATGCGTTGACGCTGGGGCTTTGCGACCCCGAGGAAATGAGTTTTATGTGCTACTGCGCAACCAGGGTCAACAAAGTGCTTAACGACCTTATGAAGCCGCTGGGCATTGTGGTTGCCGACTTCAAGCTGGAATTCGGGCGTGTTGGTACGGGACTTGTGATTGCAGACGAGATTACCCCAAACGTGGCGCGTTTCTGGGACGAAAACACTCTTAATCGCTTTGACGACAACGGCACCAGCCCGCAAAAAGAGTACGAAGTCATTCTTGCAAAGTTGCAGGGTAATTTGCAGTAATCCTTGCGTGTAACAAGTTTATTTATTGGAAAAGGTCTTTTATGAAATGTATGTATTGTGGCTGTGAAGACAGCAAAGTAATCGACAGTCGTTCCACCGACGACGGGCGCAGTATTCGCCGCAGACGTGAATGTGTACAATGCGGTAAGCGTTTTACCACATTCGAAACAATCGAAATTTCACCGTTTCTGATTGTCAAACGTGACGGCACGCGCCAGCTTTACGACCGAAGTAAACTTAAAAACGGCATTTTGCGCAGTTGCGAAAAACGTCCCATCAGCATGGCGCAGATAGACAAAATTGTTGACAACATCGAAAAAACGCTGTACAACAGCCTGGAAGAAGAGGTGACATCGCAAAAAATCGGCGACCTTGTAATGGACGAGTTGAAGCAACTTGACGAGGTTGCGTACATTCGGTTTGCTGCGGTTTATCGTCAATTCAAGGACAGCGCGACTTTCTTTGAAGAAATGAAAAAACTGTTTGAGTCGAAAAAGGTGTAGTTGCAATTCAGTCATCGGCAAAGAGGTTGAAAATGTCTTTACCGATTGCAAAAATTATCGGCGTTCAGTGATGGACAATAGTGTTCCCGCTCGCCGTCACGTTTACAAAAATTATCGGTGGCGGTAGCGGAAAACCTGAAATTGAATGGAGGTTTGTTGTATGAACATTTTTTATTTTTCCGCAGAGGTGGAACCGTTTGCTAAAAGCGGCGGTTTGGGTGACGTTTTGGGTGCGCTTCCCAAGGCGGTTGCCAAACAAAAGGACAACAACGTGTACGTGGTAATGCCTTACTACAAGGACATAATCAAACTGTCCTACAAGGCGCAGATGGAATACCTCGGATATTTTTACACCGACGTTAACTGGCGTCATCAGTATGTGGGCGTGTACAAACTCGTGCGCGACAACGTAAATTACATATTTTTGGACAACGAGTATTATTTTCAGGGACCGATGTACTGTTTTGCCGACAACGAGCGTTTTGCCTACTTCTGCAAGGCGGCGTTGGACCTTGTTGGCTGGCTGGGCGTAAAGGCGGACATTTTGCACTGCAACGACTGGTCTACGGGGTACATTCCCGTGCTTAAGCACGCTTTTTACGGCGCGTGCGACAGTGTGTCTGGCGCAAAGACAGTGTACACCATTCACAATCTGAAGTATCAGGGGTGGATGAGCGTCGAGTGTATGAAGGACCTGACGGGGCTGCCCGACTGGTACTTTACAGACGACAGACTGCTTGCCTCCGGCGGTGTAAACCTGATGAAGGGCGCAATGATTTTTGCCGATGCCGTGACGACAGTATCCGACACCTACGCCAAGGAAATTGCCACGCCGGAATACGGCGAAGGGCTTGACGGCGTTGTGCGTAACATCGCTTACAAGATGAGCGGCATAATAAACGGTGTGGATTACACGGTGTACAACCCGGCGCACGACGAACTGATTGACGTGACCTACAACCGCGTAACCTACAAAAAGGGCAAAAACGCCAACAAAGTTGCCCTGCAACGCACGCTGGGACTTCCTCAGCGCGAGGACGTGCCGATGTTTGCGTTTGTCAGCCGCATGGTGGACCAAAAAGGACTTGACCTGTTGCTGCCCGTGACGGAAGACCTGTTGCAACATGACATTCAGATAGTGGTGCTCGGTACGGGCGAACTGCGCTACGAACATGCCTTCAAGGAAATTGCTTCACGCCATCCCGACAGGATGTCGGCTTGTATATTCTTCGACAACACTCTTGCGCACAGGGTTTACGCGGCGGCGGACTTTGTGTTGTTGCCCAGTCTCTTCGAGCCGTGCGGACTTACGCAACTTATTGCGCTCAAGTACGGCGCAGTGCCCATAGTGCGCGAAACGGGCGGACTTGTGGACACGGTCAAGAGTTACAACGAAGAGACAGGCGAGGGTAACGGCTTCAGTTTTGCGCCGCTCAGCTCGGCAGACCTCGAATACACGATAAACCGCGCGATAGATTTCTACTACAATCGCAACAAGATTTACCGCACGATTCAACGTTTCGGCATGGGACAGGATTTCAGTTGGAAGGAAAGCAGCGCAAGGTACATTACGCTGTATCGCAACCTCGCTCGTAACTGATTTTTGCATACGTATATGAAAATTTGTGTATTTTCCGACTTCCACGGTGACGTTGAAGCGGTGGAAGAAGCGGTACGCATTGCAGAAAAATTGCACCCCGACAAGGTTGTCGTGTGCGGCGATATTTTCGGCAGTAACGAAGGCTCGCAACGCAAAATTGCCTGTTTGCTCGGTCAAATCGACAGCGTGTTGTACCTTGTTCGCGGCAACAACGATTACCTGTGGCAGGGTGTACATTTGCCGACAAGCCTTGACGACAACGCCGTGATGTATCACTTCGGGCGCACTCTGTATTTTACCCACGGTGACCGTTTCAATGCACTTCGTATGCCGCCGCTTATCGGCAGTGGCGACGTGCTTGTGCACGGTCACACGCACATCGGGCGCATACGCGTGGTTGACGGCGTAATTGTTGCAAACGTCGGCAGTATGGCTTTGCCGCGCGACGGCATTGCCGATTACATGGTGCTTGACGAGACGGGCATTGCGTTGTTCGATTTGCATTGCAATCGGTTGCAAAGTTACAAGTGGTGACGTTGCTGACACTCACATCTTGCGACAAAATAAAGTTGGCAGAATTGTTGCGTAATGCAGTAACGACGTAATGATACACCGGAGAAGATTTGAATTTTTGTCGCAAAACGTTATTCAAAGCAGAAAGAAATAACACAAAAAGGAAGCAGCCCGACTTTGCTTCCTTTTTTTTGTATGGATACAGGTAATGTTTTTATATGCGTGAGCATCGTCTACGACATGCTTGCCCTGTCGCGGTTGGAAGTGTCCATTTTTATCGAAATGACATGTTTGTAGGCGAGCGGAGCCATTTCGGGGGAGCACGGAGCGTGCACCTACTAAAACAAAGAAACTTCCGTTAGTTGTTTAGTAGGAAAACAAAATGATTTACGCGACAAAGTGAAATTTCGACTGCGCCTATGGTTTTGCTCAACATGACGTAGAAGTATGGCTGTTAAAAATGGAAAGATATTTATGAATCTCAAAAATTAACCCTATGGTTAATTTGACCGTCACACTCGCAAAAATTATTAGTGATTGCTAAATTAACCCTATGAAAAATGAATTTAATAAAAAATAACGGTCTGTAAGAAAACTTACAAACCGTTAAACTGGTAGAGACAGTAGGACTCGAACCTACGACCTCTCGCATGTGAAGCGAGCGCTCTAACCAACTGAGCTATGCCTCCGTAACTTGCTAAGATATTGTAACGCATTTTGCGGCATTTGGCAAGAGTTTTTGTGTAATTTTTTCACGCGAAATTTGTCGAATATATTTTATGATAAGGTCTATAAGAAAGTTTTATTGACAGTTATTGAAAAATTGAGAAATCGTGTTATAATATAAACATATAATCAAAAATCTGCGTGATGACTATATGAATAAAGATTTTAGCGATGTCAAAGCAGTGCATTGATACGTACAAAATATGATATTTGTAAAAAGAGGATATTTATATGAATGAATACTATAAACCTTGCGCGGAATTTGACAGATGTAACGAACTTATCGACAAGTACTGGGAAAGCAAGCAGTACAAAAAATGCTTTGACGGGCACTTGGAACTTGCCGAAAAAGGTTATCCGTTGGCAGAATGCCAAATAGGATACTTTTACTGGAAAGGTTTTGGGGTGCAGGTTGACTTTGAAAAAGCCTTTTATTGGACTGAAAGAGCGGCAGTTCACGGTGATTGGGACGGGCAATTTAATCTTGGATATTTTTACGAAAACGGGATTGGAACCGAGTCTGATTTTGAAAAGGCAAAGTACTGGTACGTGGCGGCGGCACGGCAGGGACAAGAAGAAGCAATAGAAAAATGTGATGGATTTCATATAGACTATACAAAGTGAATTTTGCGTAATGCGCAAGGTTCGGGTGCTTGCGACATGAGAATTGTAAGTATAATCGACATAAAATCAATGGTGGTGATACTAAACTCGAAAGTGAATAATTTATTTTGTTAAAAACACGTGGTGCTGTCGTCGCAGTTGTCTTTGTTTGGAAATTGTTTTTATTGCATTGTTTCATCATTGACTTGGGACGATGTTTGTGCTATCATTACATATAGCTGGGTTGTTCGGTGACGGTTGCGCCTTTTGCCGCATTGTCAGACAAAACGTTCCGCACGACGACCGCAAAGAGGTATTATTATGCAAACTTGTCAGATTGAAATTTCTAAATTGTACGGACTGGACGGCACGGCTACGCTGGATGCGTTTACGTTCGGCACTTTCCGCGACGACGATGTGATGGACAAACGCCCCGCAATCGTCGTTGTGCCCGGTGGTGGCTACGCAATGGTCAGCAAGCGCGAGGGCGAGCCGATTGCCGCGTACTTTATGGGCAAGGGGTACAATGCGTTTGTGCTTACCTATTCCGTCCGTCCGCAGGCATATTATCCCGCGCAATTGCTGCAACTGTGCGCTTCGGTGGACTACATACGTAAGCATGCAAACGAGCTGCACGTTGACCTTGACCGCATATACGTGGTTGGTTTTTCCGCAGGCGGTCACCTTGTAGGCAACTTCGCAACCGACTACATGAACGTAAACGAAAAATTTGGCAAAAATTGGGATCTTGCCGCAACAGCGGCAGGGTTGTGCTACCCCGTAATAAGCGCGGAGTACAGTGTCGGCAGCTTCCAGAACCTGCTTGCAGACAGAACCGAAGCAGAAAAGAAAACGGTTGCGGAAAGCCTTGCTCTTGACAAAAACGTGACTGCGGGAACTTTGCCGAGTTTTGTGTGGACTACTGCGGAGGACAAAGTCGTATCGCCGATAAACTCTATTCGCTACATCGAGGCATGCCTTGCTTGCGGCGTGAAGTGCGAACTGCACATGTTTTCAAGCGGTTGGCACGGACTTTCGACATGCGACGAATTGACAAACGATTTTCAGCCGTTTATGACGCGCTTGCAAAATTGGCTGCCTCTTTGCGAGACATTTTTCTCAAGTATCGTAAAATAATTGTGTCGTAACATAATCATTTTTACAAAACATCTTGATTTGACAACGCAACTGTGATACAATTTAACGGCAAGTAAATTTGTTTGCAAAAATTGCATACGGTTGCGTTTTTTTTGCACCGTTATGTTGTCGCAGTAGCAATTTTGCAGCGACAAAAAAATAAAAATCGGACGGAATAACCTATGGCTACTACCGAAAAGAAACTTAAACGCCGCAACGGCTGGTGTATCGCGCTGGCTGTAATCATGATACTGGGCGGCTGCATCGCAATCCATTACGCAGCGTGTGGCATTACCCCTGCGGAAAATTACTACGGCAACGGAAAAGAGTGGAAATCGACGGACAGCTTCGCCGAGTACTACGACTCCATGCCCACGCTTAAACTTGCCGAAGGACAAACGTCGCTGAAAATTATGCAGATTACCGACGCGCAAATAAAGTTCGGCCACATGACGCAGGACGTTGAAACTTTTGACCTGCTTAAAAAGGCAATTGCCGTCAATCGCCCTGACATCGCCGTCGTTACAGGCGACCTTACGCTCAGCATTTTTGCCAAGGGCGCGGTAGAGTACTTTTGCGATTTTATGGAAGAGCAACAGGTTTACTGGGCGTTTGTGTACGGCAATCACGACAGCGAATACGGACTTAGCAAGTACAGACACAGCAAAATTTTCGATCGTTACAAGTACTGTCTGTTTGACGGCGGTCCGAGCAACATCAAGGGCGAAAGTAACTATTTTGTCAAAGTTGTGGACAGCCGCGGCGACTTGCTGTACGCGCTTAGTATGATTGACAGCAACATGTATCCCGATGTCAAGGTTAACAGCGGACACTTGCTGTACGACGAAGTTTCGGCGGAGCAAGCCGAGTGGTACGCCTGGAACGTGCAAGGGCTGCGCACGATAAAAAGCGACATTCAGTCGTCGCTGTTTATGCATATGCCTTTCCGCGCGTATGCCGACATGTACAACGACATTCAAAGCGGCGTTGTAACGAAAAGCAGCGGCTTCATTCTGGAAGAAGGCTGGACGTACACCAATCCGTTCAGCGGAAAATCCACCGAAATGCCCGGTGTCTACTGCCAGACGGGAAATATTTCCGCCGATTACGACGGCGGCGGTTACGCGTTGTACGACAAAATTGTGGAACTCGGCTGCACTAAGGCAGTGCTTGCGGGACACGACCACGTCAACAACCTGCGCGGCGTAGACAAAAACGGTGTAATGCTTGCTTACGGACGTTGCTGCGGTTACCATACGTATCCGTTTTTCAAGGACGAAAACGAACTGAAATGGTTGCATCCCTTTGTGCGAAGTCTGTTCAACTACACCGACGTGCAGATGTTTCGCAGCAAGTGGATTGACCCCGAAACGGGCAGGGTGCTTGGCAAGGGCGTAAGCTATCTCGAAGTTGACTTGTCTGCGGAAAACTACGGCGCGTGCCACATGTACGACGTCGCGCACGAATCGCTTAGCAACGGCGTTGTAGACAAGGAATACGTACTTGATTTTTAACGGTGCTGCCTGTCGGGCACCTATACAGGGCATGACAAATCGTTTGTAAAGGTATTCGAAACATAAACCCAAAAGGGCTCGAAAATTTTTGTCGAGCCCTTTTTGCTACTTCAACTGTGAATAAAAAATTACTACGTATCAATTTTTCATATTTTTTTGTTGCGTTGCGGAGTGACATTTTTCAACAAATCGGCAATTTCGTCAAGGCAATTTTGTGTGCCGTTGAGCGTATGGGCGTATTTGGTTTGCTTTGCGACAAATGCTGCGCGGTTGTCGTAAACAAATTTTACCGCGCCTGCAAGTCGGCTTTGCAATTTGCTTTCGTCCAGCACCGTTCCGCAACCGCGCTTAGCAAAGTATTCGGCGTTAAGCCGTTGCTCTCCGCGAGAACCTTTTACAAGTGGCACGGCGACAAAGGGCGTTTTGCAAAGCGTCAGTTCGCACAAAGTGGTGCTGCCTGCACGCGTCAGACAAACGTCGGCGGCTGCAAACAGGTCGCCCGGCGTGTTGCAAAATTCCGCCCGATGTACAAAGTTGCAGTCGATACTTTTACCCTTGCCCGTAAGTACAAAAATATCGAATTTATCCGCAAGCGACGGCGTATCGGCAATTGCTTCGTTCAACGCCTGCGCCCCGAGACTTCCGCCGGTAACCAGTAGCAGCGGCTTACTTCCGTCAAATTTGCAAAAATCAAGTCCCTTTTGTCGGTCACCGTCAATCAGACTTTGTCGCACAATCATGCCGACAACGGTAGTGTTTCCTTTCTTTTGCGGAAACGCCGACAACGCGCGCGTTACGTAACGCATGGAAATTCGGTTGGCAAGCCCCATGGAAAGGTCGCTTTCGTGCAGTATTGACGGAATTTTTCTTCTGCTTGCGGCAATTACTATTGGCAAGCCGACGTAGCCGCCCTTGCTGAAAATTACGTGCGGCTTAATTTCGTCCAGAATTTTGCCTGCCTGTTTCACCGCCTTGACAAACCTGAACGGCAGCGCGAAGTTTGACAGGCAAAAGGTGCGGCGCAGTTTCGGTGCGTCAAGGCGAAAATATTTTTCCACTTTGCCGCTTTGGATATACGGGGACAACAGTTCGGCGTCGGAATGAGTACTGCCCGCATAGAAAATCGTCGCATTGCAAAATACTCCGTCTGCTTTTTCGTTTCGGCATTGACTGCTTTGTTTAAGTTTGCAAATCTCGTCAATCAGTGCAAGATTGGGCGTAACGTGACCTGCGGTGCCCCCTCCGCAAAATAAAATGTTCATATCGGTATTTTATGTACAAATATTATTAAAAATACGGTATTGACAGCGGCGTAATCGTCGGTGTACAATAAATATAATATGCCGAAGTGTGGAAGTTTGTGGCAGGGGCTGTCGAGGAATTACCCTACGTGGCGACCGAGCGACGGAAAAAGTAAGCATTTGCGCGTGCTTGTTGTGCGCTTTTCCCGCTTTGCGGTTTGCCAAATGCTCGCTTACAGTACGTGCCAACGCGTGCTCGCTCGCTTCACTTCGGGCATTGTAGTTTAGTGGTAGGTAGCCTTCCCGGCTGCGCCCTCGGAATGATGGTTTTCATTGGACAACACATCGCCGCTGCTGAAAGTGTTTGTTAACTGTTTATGATTTTTTTTTACCACTTCAAGTAGGTTAACTTCGGCTCAATGCGAAATATAAAACCCCACAAGGAGAATACCTGTATGAAACAAACTGATTTTGCGTCGCATGACGGCAAGCGTATCGCGCTGTACACCTGGGACGATGTTGTCGAGCCTAAGGCGGTTGTTAAAATCGCCCACGGAATGGTGGAACACTCGGCACGATACGACGACTTTGCAAAGTTTCTCAACAGCCGCGGTTACATCGTGGTGATGAACGACCACCGCGGACACGGATTGACGGCAGAAGAAGGCAGTCTCGGCTACGAGGACGGCGATATGTTTACCAACAATGTCAACGACCAACTTACCCTGATAAATTACTGCCGCGAAAAGTACAACCTGCCGGTATTTATGATGGGACACAGTTACGGCAGTTTCGTCACGCAAGCGGTTGTCGAACAGCACCCCGACGTAAAAGGTTTTGTGCTTGTAGGCAGCAACTACATCAAGGGTGTGGCTTACAGCGTGTGTAAGACCGTTGCTCGCAGTATGTGCCGCAATAAGGGGCCACGCCACGAAGCCGTGTTTATTGCCGACCTCAGCTTTAAGCCCTACGATAAACACTTCAAGGGCGAGGGTACAAACGCATGGCTCAATCGCGACAAAGCCGAAGTGGAAAAGTATAATCACGACCCGTTTTGTACCTACGTATGCTCGGCAAATTTCTACCGCACTTTTATGGAAGGCATAAGCAAACTGTACAAAAAGCAGTACTATCAGGCAATAGACGTAACCAAGCCCATTTTGCTTGTCGCGGGAAGCGAGGACCCTGTCGGCAACTACGGCAAAGGTGTAAAAAAGTTGGCTAAGTTTTACGAAAATACGGTAGGCGTTACCGACGTTACGACATGTCTGTACGACGGCGCGCGCCACGAGATACTAAACGAAATCAACAAAAACGACGTCTACGCCGACATTGCCGACTGGCTTGACAAACATATGTAATCACCGCGCCGCGCGTAAAAATGTATAATTTTGCAAAATTGTAATAATTATACATTCGTAGGTATATTTATGCATATATTTTGATTGCGTTCGATTTGTCGGGCAATGAGGTCGAAATTTGACGTATAAATATAAAATAAATACTTGATTTGTAATATTAAACGTGATATAATGATATAAGGTTAACGACGGGCGAGCGTTTACTTGTTTGGCGGGCGGTGTTTATGCTGCTCGTAGGGTAAAAGTTCCTGCCGCCTGACAGGTAAAGTTTTGCCTGTGTGCCGACGTTACAAAGGTAATGCCTCGGCAGTGTCCCCTTACATCGTTAGGTCACGTTTTTTTTGTGGCTTGTTTTGCCGTGACGAAGTGTGTTTTGTTGTTCGGCGGCGCATATTGCAAAAGAATATTGAAAAACAACTCGGAGGATAAAACATTGAGTGAACATACGTACAATGCAAAAGACATACAGGTGCTGGAAGGCTTGGACGCCGTCCGTATGCGCCCCGGTATGTACATCGGTACAACGGGCAGCAAGGGACTACATCACCTGTTGTGGGAAATAGTGGACAATGCCGTTGACGAAGCCAGCAACGGCTACGCCGACAAGGTGGACATCACCATTCATTCCGACAACAGCGTTACCGTCAGCGACAACGGCCGCGGCGTACCCGTGGACAAGCATCCGCAACTGGGCGTTTCCGGCGTGGAAGTGGTTTACACGCAACTGCACGCAGGTGGCAAGTTCAATCACGAAAACTATGCGTTCAGCGGCGGTCTGCACGGCGTTGGCGCAAGCGTGGTAAACGCACTGTCGGAGTGGCTTGTCGTCACCGTCCGCAAAAACGGACACGTTTATCGTCAGCGTTTTCACAGTCCGGAGGACCCTGCGACGGGCAAGATTCAAAGCGGTGTGCCTGAAACGGATCTGATTGTCATCGGCGATTGCGACGAAAACGACCACGGCACGACGGTTACTTTTCTGCCCGACGCACGCGTGTTCAAAAATATACAGATGGACTACGCCGTAATCGAAAAGCGCGTCAAGGAACTTGCATTCCTCAACAAAGGTATCAAGTTTATTCTGACAGACGAACGCAGCAATGACGATGACGGCAACGACATGCACAAGGAATTCTGCTACGAGGGCGGATTGAAAGATTTCGTGCTGTACCTCAACGAAAACAAATCGCCGTTGCACCTCAAGCCCATGTACTGGTCGGGTAAAAACGAAACGCTTGAGCTGGAGTTTGCCTTCCAGTACACAAGCAACTACACGGAAAACTTCATCAGTTACGTCAACAACATCCCTACGGGCGAAGGCGGCATGCACGAAACCGGCGTAAAAACCGCCATGACCAAAGTGTTCAACGACTATGCCCGAGCAAACGGCTTTCTCAAACCCAAGGACGACAACCTTATCGGCGAGGACTTCCGCGAGGGCATTACTCTCGTCATGTCCGTCAAGATGGCAAACGTACAGTTTGAAGGACAGACAAAAACCAAACTCGGCAACGTGGAAGCGCGTGTGGCGTGCGAAGCGTTGGCAACCGATGGCTTTACGGAAATTCTGCGCAGCGACAGCGAAACAGCCGAAACCATAATCAAAAAGTCTATCGCTTCGGCAAAGGTGCGCGAAGCGGCACGCAAGGCAAAGGAAGTCACACGTCAGAAAAACAGCATTTTCAACAGCACCCTTGTAGGCAAACTGGCAAGTTGCACAGGGCGCGACGCCAAGAAAAACGAATTGTTTATCGTGGAGGGCGACAGCGCGGGCGGCAGCGCAAAGCAGGCGCGTAACCGTCGTTTCCAGGCAATACTGCCACTTCGCGGTAAACCGCTTAATGCCGAACGCAAACGTATCGACCAGGTGCTTGCAAACGAAGAAATCCGCTCGCTTATTTCCGCGCTGGATACGGGTATCGGCGAAGAGGACTTCAACATAAACGACCTTAAATACGACAAAATCATCATTTTGTCCGATGCCGACCAGGACGGCGCGCACATCAGGGCAATTTTGCTGACCTTCTTCTTCCGCTACATGCGCGAACTTATCACCGAGGGGCACGTCTACATCGGTATGCCGCCGCTGTACAAACTGAGCAAAAAAGATAAAGTGCGTTACGCCTACGACGACTACGAACTGCAGGAAATCGTGCAGGAATTTGGCAAAGGCTACGACCTGCAACGTTACAAGGGGCTTGGCGAAATGAACGCCGAACAGTTGTGGGAAACGACCATGAACCCCGAAACGCGTACCCTTATGCGCGTCACGATAGAAAACATCAGCGAAGCCGAACGTATGGTGACAACCCTTATGGGTGATCAGATCGAGGCTCGCAAACAATACATAACGGAAAACGCCGACTTCAACAAAGACAAGGACGCCGTTTTTGAAGAATTGGTGTAGGAGGCAGGGCTAAATGAAACAAGTTGATATATTCGACCTCGAACACAGCGACATCGAAAAAATGGAGGACGGCAGTAACCTTCTTACCAAACCGATGGAAATCGTCATGAGCGAATCCATGATGCCCTACGCCGAACACGTTATTCTCGACCGTGCGCTTCCGCGCGTAGAGGACGGCTTGAAGCCGGTGCAACGCCGCATACTGTACAGCATGTACGAACAGGGCAACACCCCCGACAAGCCCACGCGTAAATCGGCGCGTATCGTAGGTGACTGCATGGGTAGGTATCACCCCCACGGCGACAGCAGTATTTACGACGCAATGGTGCGTATGGCGCAGCCCTTTGCAATGAACGTTCCCCTTGTCCTTGGACAGGGCAACTTCGGCAACATCGACGGCGACAGCGCGGCGGCAATGCGTTACACCGAGGCAAAATTGTCCCCTTACGCGTTGGAACTGCTTCGCGACATCGAAAAGGACACCGTGCGCTGGTCGCGCAACTTCGACGATACCACCAAGGAACCGGACATGTTGCCCGGACGTTTCCCCAACCTGCTTGTCAACGGCGCAACGGGTATTGCCGTAGGTCTTGCGACAAACATTCCGCCTCACAACTTCTGCGAAGTAATAGAGGGCGTAATTGCCTACATCGACAACAAAAACATCAGTCTCAACCAGATGATGAAGATCATCAAGGGACCTGACTTCCCGACGGGTGGTTTCGTTATCCCCGGCGACGGCTTGAAGCAAGCCTACGAAACAGGCAAAGGCAAAATCGTAATCCGCGCCAAAATGCACATCGAAGCGGCAAACGGCGACAGAAAAAACATCGTAATTACGGAAATTCCTTACGGGCTTAACAAGGCAGATTTGCTTATGAAGATCGCCGCGCTTAAGGACGAAAAGAAGGATATGTTCCAGGGCATTGCGGAAATTGTAGACGAAAGTGACAAGGAAGGTATGCGTGCCGTAATCAAACTGCGCAAGGACGCCGACGTCGACCGCACGATTGCCCTTTTGTACAAGTACAGTCAACTGGAAATGTCCTACGGTATCAACATGGTTGCCATTGCCGACGGTAAGCCGCAACTTATGGGACTGCTCGATATCATTGCCTACTACGTGGTGTATCAGCGCGAAGTCATTCTGCGCCGCAGCAAGTTTGAACTGGAAGAGGCTAAGGCTCGTCAGCACATTTTGCAGGGCTTGGTAATTGCCGTACAGAATATCGACGAAGTGATCCGTATCATCAAAAGCGCGGCAAGTACGACGGACGCACGCACAAAACTGCGCCAACGTTTCGACCTGTCGGAAAAGCAGGCTCAGGCGATACTGGATTTGCGCCTTGCCCGTATTACTAAACTGGAAGTAAACAAACTGGTGACGGAACTTGCGGAAATCGAACGCAACATTGCACGTTTGCAGATAATTATCAACAGTCGTGCAGAGCAAATGAACCTCATCAAGACGGAACTTGCCACTCTTAAACGCAACTACAAGGTTGCGCGCAAGTCGGAAATCTGCAAGGACATGACGGACGTTGTCATCCCCAGTGAACTTGACGAAAAACCCGTTGAAAAAGTGGTGCTGGGTATTGCCGCAGACTACACAATCAAGCGTATACCGCTCAAAAACTTCAACCTGTCCAACAAGGATGCTATCGGGGCGACCTCGGCGGAAATGCTTACCACCGCAATGGAAGTGCAAACCGACGACAAAGTGCTGTTTTTCAGCAATCTTGGCAATTGCTACAAGACAGAAGTTGGCAAACTTACCGAAGTGCGGTACCGTGACAACGGCGTAACGCTGTCGCAGACATTCAACGACGCACAGAAAGGAGAAGTGCCCGTAAGCGTGCTTGTCATGCCGCGCGACGAAGACGAAGCGCAGGGCGAAGTGCTGCTGTACACACGACAAGGCATGGTCAAGCGTACCGCGTGGAGCGAGTACCAATTGCAAAAGGCAAGTTACCAGGGCTACAAGGGCAAGGACGGCGACGAAGTGTTCAGGGCGGAACTTGTACGTCCCGACACGGAAATTTTCTACGTTACCAACAAGGGCGGCTGCGTGCGTTTCGATGTAAGCGAAGTGCCTTTGCAAGGGCGCGTGGCAGGCGGCGTACACTGCATTAACCTCGGCAAGGACGAAGTCGTGGTGTGGGTAGGTCAGGTTGACAAGGAAAAAGGCGAAGTGGTAATGATTACCGACAAGGGCTTTATGAAACGCCTTGCCGTCAAAGACATTGCCAAACACGCGCGCAACTGTAAGGGCGCAAAAGGTATCGAATTCGGAAACAACGGCACATGCGTGGTGTTTGCCGACTACGTAAACGGCGAACATTACAAGTTGGCTGTCATCGACCGCGCAAATACGCTTGTTGTCGACACGTCGGAAATAAGCGTTGAAAGCAAAAATCACAAGGGTAAGTTGCCTAAAGGAAAGAAGGGCGGCATAGTTGTGGAAAAAATTGTGCGCTTCAAAAGTTAGTCGCGCTGCCGATTGAAAAGACGGCGGAAAGGGCGCCGAAGTGCGGTAGTTTGTGTAAGGGGTCCTGCCGAGGAATTGCCAATATGGGAACGGCTGATGCCTCGCGCCGCTTCGCCTATTAAGGCTACGTGGTAGGTAGCCTACCCAGCCACAGGCTCGCGGACGATGTCCCTAATTGGCAACACCTCGCCACCCCTGAATGAAGCAAATTGACCGTTTGTAATTGGCTTGTGCACTTCACGTTTACTAACTTTGGCGGACTTAATTGTAAATGGCGTTGCAATGCCCTTTTCAACGTCAGCACTTGCGGCTGTGCCCCCACAGCGCCGCTACCCCGACCGCCCACCCCTCATGGTCAAGGACACTTTATTGGTAGTGGCGGTAGATGTTGATTTTGTTGTGATTCAATGATGTTGTTAGAGTACGCGCAACGAAATTTGCCTGGCGGCAAGTGAAATCTTGCTAAGCAAGATAAAATCCGTCTGCGATGGATGAAATCTGTACTGCGTACAGGAAATGGTGAGAGCGTTTAACTAATTCGTGAAAACCTATTTATATGCAAATCTACTCAAAAACAGCGCAAAACCCTTGCGCTGTTTTGTATTTTGCGGTGTTTTTGTATTCGTTGACAAAACCAACTTCGGGTGATACAATTTAAGCATGAAATGCGATTTACACATACACACTAACAAATCCGACGGGATACTTACGCCTACGCAAGTCGTCGACCTTGCAAAAGAACGCGGCTTGGACTGCATTGCAATCACCGACCACGACACCGTAAGCGGCGTTGCGGAAGCAGCAATCCGTGCGAAGGAAGTAGGATTGAAGTTTCTTGTCGGCGTGGAATTGTCCTGCAGTTCGTTGTGCGAAGTACACATGCTGGGTTACAACATGGACGTAAACAGCGGCGAGTTTGCCGAGGAAATAGACAAAATCGTCGAAATGCGCAATGAGCGCAACAAGTTGATTTTTGAAAAGTTGCGTCGGCACGGTTGCGACATCGACGAAAGCAAACTTGGCGGCGGCGGCACAATCGGGCGCGGAGTAATCGCGCGGGAAATGGTGCGCATGGGTTTTTGCCAAAGCGTTGCCGAAGTGTTTGACAACTATCTGGGCGTGGACAAATGTTGTTACGTGCAATCGCGAAGGCTTACGCCCGTAGAAGGTATACAGTTCGTCCTGAAGTTCGGCGGTATTCCGGTGCTTGCCCACCCGAAAAAATTGCGTCTCGGCGACGTTTCGTTCGAGCGTTTCTTAAAGCCGCTTGTCCTTGCAGGGCTGGGAGGTATCGAAGCGGAATACTTTACACACACTAATGCCGAGCGTAGATTTTACGGACGGATGGCGAGTAAGTACAAACTGATTACGACCGGCGGCAGCGATTTTCACGACTACGTGCACGGCGTGGATCTTGGACTGAAATCCTTCAATCCGTCCAATTACACAAGGACGATTCTGGGAATATGACCACAAAAAAATTATTGTTGCAAACTCTTGCGCTCACATTTTTGGTGAGCGCATTTTTGTTGTTTGCTACCGGCAATTTGTCACAAAAAAATGCATACGGTAGCGAAATTTGCTTACAAAAGCCGTGGAACGTGGATGTAAAAGTGAAATGTGACGGCGACGTTGTACGGTACAATCTCGATGAAAACCTGACCGGAAACGAAGCGGAAAACGTCTTTTTCGGGCGTGACGCTAAGTTGCGACTGCTAAGCGAAGTCAAACAGATGCAACTGCCGTTTGAAGCGGTATGCGACTATTTTTTGCCGAATTTTTACAAGAAGGTCGTCGTGCATTTTGCATATGTCGAGTGTGACCGCGTCGATGCGTCGGTTTCGTTTGACGGGACTTTTTCTTACGCCAAGGGGCAAGACGGCAAAAAGATAGATTGCTACAAGTTGCTTGCCGACGTTCTTGCTGCGGCAGGCAAAAACGCAACTGTCAATCTGCCGTTAATCGTTGACAAAGCCGTGACGGTGGACTTCCTCAGACGTAACACCGTGCTTAAAGGTAGGTTTGTCACGTCCTTTGCCACAAGCGGCGCAAACAGAAGTTTCAACATAGAAAAGTGTGTCAAAAGGCTCAACGGCACTGCTGTCGGCGTGGGAGAAAAGTTTTCGTTCAACGATATTGTCGGACCGCGCACGGAAGAATGTGGCTACAAAAACGCCGTTGTAATCAGCGACGGAAAGTATGTCGACGGCTTTGGCGGCGGCGTGTGTCAGGTGTCTACGACATTGTACAACGCGCTGTTGCTTGGCGGTTTTGTCCCACGCGCACACAGACATACCCTTGTTTCGGGTTACGTCAAACCAGGGTTCGACGCCATGGTGAGTTACGGTACGACGGATCTCAGTTTTGTCAACGACACCGACATGCCCGTGTACATCGGCGCGACGACAAAGAACAGACAAATCGTTTTTTGCGTGTACGGTGTACCGAACGAGTATCGTATCGAGCGTGAAAGCGAGTCCGAGCGCGTGCCGTTTGAAACGAGATACGTAAGTGACGAAACCTTGGGCGGCGGAGAGCAAAAAGTGCTTGTTCGCGGCAGCGACGGCGTAAAGAGTAAGTCTTACCTGTGCTACTACGACGGCGAAACGCTTGTAAAAAGGGTGCTGTTGAGAAAAGACGAGTACAAAAAGGTCGACAAAGTGATTGCGGTGCCGTTGAAAACGGACGTGGACGTGTGAAATTCGGGAAGGGCGTGCGTTGAAGGGCGCCGAAGTGCGGTGATGTGTCTATGCGTGTGGCAAGGAATTAAGTCGTTGCGAGCGCGTGCTCGCTCGCTTCACTTCGGGCATTATAGTCTGTGGTAGGCAGCCTGCCCAGCCGCGCCCTCGTTCAGATGTCGCTACGACTTAACACCTTGACACCCGTGATGTACCCGGCTAACGGTTTGTAGTTGGTTTTCGTACTTCAAGTGTACTAACTTCGGCGGACGTAATTGTAAGTGGCTGTATAAAGCCGTTTTCAACGTCAGCACTTTAGGTGGTACCCCCACAGCGCCGCTACCCCGACCGCCCACCCCTGGCGCGTACAAGGTAGTACGCGCAATGAAATTTGCCTGACGGCAAATGAAATCTTGCTACGCAAGGTGAAATCCGTCTGCGACGGATGATATCTGTACGCTGTACAGGTTACGGTCAAAGACGTATTGTTTGTATTTGCTGCTGAACGTGTTGTTTAATTCTGTTAATTTCAACTTTTGTAAGTTTTTTGCGTGTTTTTATTGCAAATAAAAGGCAATCATTGTATAATATTTTCAACATAATCAAGTCGCAGGTGGTTTTGCAAGGCAAAATGTGTCTTGCAACGCCTTTTGTTTGTCTTTTTGCAAGCAGCGCGACGGTGCACCAAGGAGAAACATGCCTACCGAAAACAAAAACGGACAGCAAACGTCCGCCGAAACCAAACAGCGCGTAAGCAGCGGACCCAACCGCGCCACGTTGCCCAACAGCGTCGAAGCGGAACAAAACGTGTTGTGCTGTATTTTGCGCAATACCGAATACCAACTGGAAATGATCGCCCAACTGAAGGAGGACGATTTTTACCAGTTCAATCATCGCGAAATTTTTGCCGCAATGCAGGCTATTTCCGAGCAATCGCACATGGTCGGCGACGAAAACCAGGCCAACACCGTTGGGTTTGCTTCCGTCGTGGACTATCTGCGCCGCGAAGGCAAACTGGAACAGGTCGGCGACATCGACTACATACTGAAGTTGAACGAGTTGCTGCCCAGTACCGCCAACTACGACGAGTACATCAGCATTGTCAAGCGTGCCAGTACCATGCGCAAACTTATCCGTATCTGCGGCGAAGTGGAACAGCGTGCCTACAGCGCAGGCAGTGCGGAAGAAGCCATAACCTACGCCGAAGAACAGATATTCAATCTGTCGCAGGGCGGCGCAAACGCAGGGCTTGTTTCCCTTGCCGAGGACACGGCAAAAACGATGTACGCCATCAACGAGCGTTTTGTAAACCCGGGCAAATTCCGCGGAATACAGACCGGCTTCAAACGTTTCGACCGCATGACCAACGGTCTGCACGGCGGCGAACTTATCGTACTTGCGGCACGTCCCGGTGTAGGTAAGTCGGCAATGGCAATGAACATAGTGGAAAACGTTGCCAAGCAGGGCAAAACCGTAGCCATTTACAGTCTGGAAATGAGCAAGCAGCAACTTATCGAACGTATGCTGTCCAGTATGTCCACGGTGCCCCTTGCGGAAATCAAAAGCGGTCAGTTTACCGACCCCAACGCAAGCCTTGCACGTATCCGCGCCGCACAAAATACCATTTGCGCCACAATGAGCCTGTACGGTAACGACTACGCGCAGATCCGCCCGTCGGAAATCAGTTCGCAGTGCCGCCGTCTTAAGGCGCAACACGGGTTGGACATGATCGTCATCGACTACATTCAGTTGATGAACAGCGGTATCGATCCCAAGCAAGGGCGTGCAAACGAAGTCGGTGCAATTACCCGTGCGCTTAAACTTATGGCAAAGGAACTGGACGTGCCCATCATCGCGCTTGCTCAGTTGAAGCGTGACGCCGAAATGCGTAACCTCAAGGGCAAGGACGGTCAGAGCGGCGGCGGTGGCGAGCCCGTGCTGTCCGACTTGCGTGAATCGGGCAGTATCGAGCAGGACGCCGACATAGTACTGTTTATTCACCGCGAAAAGGACGAAGAGAAGGGTACTACAAAACACAGTCTTATCGTAGCCAAGCACCGTAACGGCGAAACGGGCAACATCGAGTTGTTCTGGCTGGGTAAATTCGTGCGCTTTATGGACGCCGAAACCCTTGCCGAACAGCAGATTGCAATGGGCGGCGACGAGCCCGAACAGCAGGGCAACGGCGAACTGCCCGACCTTACCGAAGGCTACCGTGGCGAGGGCGAAGCGGAAGGCGGCGAATTTATTCCGCCCGACGAAGGCGACGTGCCCGAGTACGTCGGCGAGGGTGAAAGCGACGTAAACATAGACGAATTTGAAGGAGAAGAAAACAAAAACTGACGGTGACGAAACGACATTAAGGTCGTTTGTGCGGCAGCATTTGTTTGTAAAAGGGTGTTTTTATGGAAGAAAGCAGAAATTTTATCGAAGAAATAATTGATTCCGACCTTGCAAGCGGCAAGGTCACTACCGTTGCGACCCGTTTCCCTCCGGAACCCAACGGCTACTTGCACATCGGGCACGCAAAAAGCCTGTGCATCAACTTCGGCATAGCGCAAAAGTACAACGGTACATGCAACCTGCGCTTTGACGACACCAACCCCTGCAAGGAGGACCAGGAATACGTCAACAGTATCAAGGCGGACATCGAGTGGCTGGGCTTCAAGTGGGACAATCTGTACTTTGCAAGCGACTACTTTGACGTAATGTTCGATTGCGCCGTCAAACTTATCAACAAGGGCTTAGCATACGTTTCCGACGAAACCGCCGACGAAATCCGCGAACGCCGCGGCACCCTTACCGAGCCGGGCATCGAAAGCCCGTACCGCAACCGCAGCGTGGAAGAAAACCTTAAACTGTTTTATGAAATGCGTGACGGTAAATATGCCGACGGCGCAAAGGTACTTCGCGCAAAAATCGACATGAGTTCGCCCAACGTAAATATGCGCGACCCCATCATTTACCGCGTGCTGCACGCAACCCACCACAACACGGGCGACAAGTGGTGCATTTACCCGATGTATGACTTCGCGCACCCCATCGAGGACGCGCACGAGGGCATTACGCACTCTATCTGCACGCTGGAATTCGAGGATCACCGGCCCTTGTACGACTGGGTTGTCAAAAATTGCGACTTCCCCGAGCCGCTTCCGCAACAAATCGAGTTTGCTCGTCTCAACATCACCAACACAATTATGAGCAAACGCTATCTCAAAAAGTTGGTTGACGAAGGCAAGGTGCTGGGCTGGGACGACCCCCGTATGCCTACGCTGTCGGGACTTCGTCGCCGCGGTATTCCTGCCGAAGCATTGAAAGATTTTTGCGAACGTATCGGCGTTTCCAAGGCAAACAGCGAAGTGGAAGAAGGCTACCTGTACTCCTGCGTGCGCGACAACCTCAATCAGAATACTGACCGCGTGCTGGCGGTGTTCGACCCTCTTAAAGTGGTGCTGACCAACTACGACGGCAGTGAGGAACTTGCTGTCGAAAACAACCCCAACGCCGAAAACGTGACCTGTCGCAATGTGCCGTTCAGCCGCGAGTTGTACATCGACCGAAGCGACTTTGCACTTGTACCGCCGCCTAAGTATTACCGTCTTAAACCGGACGGATACGTGCGCTTGAAGGGTGCGTATATCATTCACTGCGACGAAGCGTTGACGGACAGCGAAGGCAACGTGACGGAACTGCATTGTTCGGTTGTTCCTAACAGCAAAAGCGGCAACGACGAAAGCGGAATCAAGGTTAAGGGCGTAATCCAGTGGGTGGACGCGGCAACATGCGTTGACGTGACGGTACGTAAACTTCAAAGTTTGCTTACAGACCCCGTGAACGGCATTACCGACTTCAACCAACGTTTCAACGAGGACAGCATGAAACTGGTGTCAGCCAAGGTGGAACCGAGCCTGAAAAACGCAAAAGTCGGCGACAAATTCCAGTTTATGCGCGTAGGCTACTATGTACTGGATCGCGACAGCAAAGACGGGCAACTTGTCTTTAACGAAATAGTAGGACTTAAGGACGGTTTCAAAGCGGGCAAATAAGTCAAAACAATCCCTTTTTGAACAAAAACGTTTAATTTACACGTTGACAAAAGCTGTCAAATAGTATATAGTTATTATGATGTACATTCTAATCGGGAGGTAGTGTCGGGATGAAAGTGTGTAAATCCTGCGGAGAAGAAAACACAAACGACTCCTTGTACTGTTGTAATTGCGGCGCAAGCAGTTTTGTGTTTAAGGAGGAAGTTGCTTGTCCTCACTGCGGCGCGGCAAATGCCATAAGTAACGAGCACTGCACGGAGTGCGGCGCGTTGCTTTCCGCAGACGTCGACAACAAAACCGCCGACATCTCCGAACAAACACCCGAGATAGGTCTTGTCGTACCGTCGGAACAACCCCTTGCGGAAACCGACTACACGACATTGCCCACGCCGGAAACGGCAAAGTGCCCGAGTTGCGGCGCACAGGTGCCCGTTACGGCGATTTACTGCAACAAGTGTGGCGCAAACGTTGCCGCCCTGCACGAACATCGTATAGTAAGACGCAGATTGTGTCCGTTTTGCGGAAAGCCCAACCCCATGGAAACAGGCTTGTGCAAACACTGTTTCGGCAGCATGGAAGGCGGAAAAGTAGTGGAAATGCAGGTCGAACACGTAACGTCCTACGTAGGTGACAGCGCGGTAATGCAAACGGTGCTCAGCGACATGGACGGGCAGAAACAGGTTTGCCCTAACTGCGGCGCACTCAATGATCCCGACGAAGAGTTCTGCGATACCTGCGGACTTAAACTGGTTGTGGAGGACGTCAAAAAGTACTGTCCCAACTGTGGAGCGGAAAACCCCTCGGACAGCAAGTTCTGCAGTAACTGTCAATGGTCTTTTACGGGCGAGGAACCCGACAAAATCAGCAAGTGGAAGTGTCCTGTTTGTGGCAATATCAATGATGACGAGGACAAATTCTGTTCCAATTGCAGTACACCCAAGCAACAATCTGAGGTTAAATCGGAGGTAAAAGCATGAATAGTTCAAACAGTTTCAACATTTGTCCGCATTGCAACAACAGCAACTCGCTGAATGCTCGTTTTTGCGCAAGATGCGGTGCAAAACTTGTTGTTCCGCAGGAAGTGGTTGTTTGCCACAAGTGTCACACCCGCAACAGTCCCCTGGCAAATTTCTGCCGTAATTGCGGCACGCCGATAAGAAGCGGCGCGATGACAAAGATTTGTCCGAAGTGCGGTCGTGAAGTGCCTGCCGAGGAAAACGTTTGCGCATGCGGTCACAGTTTCGCAACAGTGGGATATGTTTCCCCCGATACGACCAACGCCGTTGCAGTTACGCCCGTAACGACGGTCGAACAAGCCGACGCTTCGACAGACGCCAAAGCGGACAAGAAGGCAAAGAAACAAAAGAACAAAAAGCTTGTCAAGTACGAATACAAGACCCGCAGCAAAAAGAGCGGTCGCGCATTCGCAATAGTCGCAGCATTGTTGTTGCTTGTGTTTGCTTACGCAATCATTTTACCCGTAGGACGTTTCCTTCCCTCTCGTATAGACGGCGGTTTTACCAACGTCTGCGGTGCGGAAAACACCCGCAAATACCTGTGGGACGAAGTAATCGGCAGCAACGGACTTGTTGACATTCTTATCAGTGCATTTACCGGAAGCGGAATGGGTGCATTCAAAAACGTGTCCGTACCGCAGATGATTATGCTTGTCAGCAGCGCAATCCTTGCAATCACAATGGTTATGCATCTGCTTGTCGTCATCATCCGTATCTTCAGCGGACGTCGCAGCAAGAAAGGCAACTGGTTCTTCCTTGTTATGGCAATTCTGACGACAATCGTATCGGCCCTCGGATATCTTCTTCAGGTCGGCATCATTCCCGAACAGACAGGTATTCTCGGCACGATTCTCGGTTGGTTCGACTCGGCTAAGCTGGGCGGCGGCATGGTGTTCGGTACCATCTACATCTACGTCGTACCTGCCTACTACTGGCTGTTCTACATCTACTCGCTCATTGCAAAGCGCGGCAGAAAAAAGATTGTCGGCGAAGTGCAGGCGTAGTTTACAATTGAGAAGTGCAAGCGTAGTTTACAATTGAATTTATTACAAAGACCGCGCCTTAGGTGGCTCGGTCTTTTGCACTGTTATGATAGGCGCAAAACGATGTTTTTGTAAGCAAATTTTGCATACGTTTGCGTTTTTTGCCCACTTTACCGTGCAGAAATAAATATTAAACGCGGCTTTTGTACGTGCGGTTTTTCCGTAGGTGCCTGATTGCCGCGACAATACACAAAGTTTGACAGAGGTCTACTACAATGAAAATCACATCGGAATTTTTGAGAGAAAAGTATCTCGGATTTTTTGCCGAGAGAGGACACGCCGTAATTCAGTCGGCAAGCCTTATTCCCGAAAACGACCCCAGCGTGCTGTTTACCACGGCAGGTATGCACCCGCTTATTCCGTACCTTATGGGACAATCTCACCCCAAGGGACACCGCCTGACCGACGTACAGAAGTGCGTGCGCACTGGCGACATCGAAGAAGTCGGCGACGACAGTCACCTTACCTTCTTCGAAATGCTCGGTAACTGGAGTCTCGGCGACTACTTCAATCACCAATCCATCAAGTGGAGTTACGAATTTCTGACCAGCAAGAAGTATCTCGGACTTGACCCCGACCGCATTTCCGTAACGGTGTTTGCAGGTGACGACGACGCGCCCCGCGACGAGGACAGCGCAAAGGTGTGGGAAGAGTGCGGTATTCCCAAGGAACGTATTTACTACCTGCCCAAAAAGCACAACTGGTGGATTGCCGGCACGACTGGTCCTTGCGGTCCCGATACGGAAATTTTCTGGGATACGGGTAAGCCCGCATGCAGCGATCACTGCGATCCGTCCTGCGACTGCGGCAAGTATCTGGAAATCTGGAACAACGTATTTATGCAGTTCAACCGTCAGGCGGACGGCACCTATCTGCCCCTTACGCAGAAAAACGTCGACACCGGCATGGGACTGGAACGTACCGTGTGCGTACTTAACGGATTCAAGTCGGTTTACGACATCGACCTGTTCCAGGGCGCGTTTGCAAAAATCGAGGAACTGAGCGGCAAAAAGTACAACTCCGACCCCAAGACGATGCGTGCAATGCGTATAATCGCCGACCACGTACGTACAAGCACTTTCCTGCTGGGCGACCCCGTGGGCGTGGTGCCAAGCAATGTTGACCAGGGCTACGTGCTTCGCCGTCTTATCCGTCGCGCGGTGCGTATGGCAAACAGTCTCGGTATGCCAAAGGGCAGCATCGCGGAAATTGCCAAGGTGTACATCGACGTCTACAAGGACGTCTATCCCGAACTTACGCAGAATCACGACAAAATCATCGACGAACTGAATAAGGAAGAGGACAAGTTCAGCAAAACGCTTGTTGCAGGCGAAAAGGAATTTACCAAGGTTATCAGCCACATTCAGGGCAACGTCGTTCCCGGCGGCACTGCGTTCAAACTGTACGACACGTTCGGTTTCCCCATCGAAATGACGGAGGAACTTGCTGCGGAAAACGGTTACACCGTTGACGTGGAAGGTTTCAAACAAAAGTTTGCCGAGCACCAGGCTAAGTCGCATTCAGGCAGCGAACAACGCTTCAAGGGCGGCATGGCGGAAGGCGGCGGAATCGAAACCACCTATCTGCACACGGCAACTCACCTGCTGCAGGCTGCGCTGAGAAAAGTACTGGGCGACGAGGTGAAGCAAAAGGGCAGCAACATCACGCCGGAACGCCTTCGTTTCGACTTCAGTTTCTCTCGTCCGATGACGGCGGAAGAAATTGCAGAAACACAGCGTCTTGTCAATGACGCAATTCAGCGCGACTTGCCGATTACCTGCGAAGAAATGCCCGTCGAAGAGGCGCGCAAAACGGGCGCAATCGGTTTGTTCGGCGACAAGTACGGCGAAGTAGTCAAGGTGTACACAATGGGTGACTTCAGCAAGGAAATCTGCGGCGGTCCTCACGCGGAACACACCGGACAACTGGGTCATTTCGTCATTCAGAAGGAGCAATCCAGCAGCAGCGGCGTACGTCGTATCAAGGCAATTCTTGAACGTTAGTTGCGTTTGCTTGCGGACAAAATCAGCATTCTGTAATGCGACAATGACCATAAGCGATTAAAATCAATGTAATTTTCATTAAAGGGGTAAGGCAATTTTGCGCTTTACCCCTTTACTTATTCTCAACAAAGGTGTATAATTGTCATTCAAGGGATTGTTTGTGACCAACCGCAAATATTTCGCCGAAAGGTTTGTGTTGCCGAATTTGCACATTGCCTGACGTCGCTGCGCAAACGGCTTTTTTTTGCGGGGCATCTGCGCCCTGTTGTGCAATCCTCTGACGACAAAAACTTGTTCGGCACGGCTTCGAGTCTGTGTCGGGTTGTCTTAAACATATTATTTTACTCAACAACGGAGAAACGGATGAACAAAAGAATTTTAGTTATTTTGTGCCTTGTGCTGTGCCTTTGTATGTCGGTGGCGTTTGTCGCCTGTGACGGAATAGGCGGCGGTAGTAACAACGGCGGAACTAAACCGCACGTGCACGTTTTTGACGGTGACTACAAGCATGACGACGTAAATCACTGGCAGACCTGCGAGTGCGGTCAAAAGAAAACGTCGGTCCACGAGTTTACCGATTGGACAATCGTAACGCCTGCAACTACCACAAGCGAAGGCACCAAAAAATCCACCTGCTTCTGCGGATATGAAATTACAGGCGTGATCCCCGTAATAGTGCTTGAAGATACGTCGCTGGATTTGTACGCAATCAACGATTTCCACGGCAAGGTGGAACGTATTGCCCAGTTCGGCATGTACTTCAAACAGCGCAAACTGGATAACGCAAACACTTTGCTGATTAACAGCGGCGACATGTTTCAGGGCAGTGTGGCAAGCAACAGTAACTACGGCAAATTGCTTACCGACTGCATGGACAACATCGGCTTTGACAGTTTTACCTATGGCAACCACGAGTTTGACTGGGGGCTTGACAAGGTCAGAGAACTGTCGGCATACGCAAAAACGCCCTTCCTTGGCGCAAACATCTACAAGTGGGACGCAAAAACGCGTGAGTTCGGCGAATTTGCAAGCGACATCGCGCGCGAATATACAATCAAACAAGTTCCTAACGGTCTTAAAGTGGGAATTATCGGCGTGATAGGCAAGGACCAGATTACTTCGATCAGTTCCAACCTCGTACAGGACATCGGCTTTAAGGACCCGCGCGAAATCATCCCCGGTTTGTCGCAGAAACTGCGCTACGAAGAAGGTTGCCACGTGGTGGTGGTCAGCATTCACGCTCCACAAAACACTTTGTTTATGGCAAGCAGCGACTTTGACATCGACGACTACGCCGACGCCGTATTTTGCGGACACAGTCACGCCGACGAATGCGACATTACGGTCGGCGGCACGCCCTTCCTGCAAGGAATGAGTTACGGTAAGATGGTGTCTCATGTCAGACTTGACGTGACTGCGAGCGGCGAAGTGTCCTGTAACACCTACGAAAATATCAGTTACAGTTCATCGTGGGACAGCGACCAATCAATTCAGCAAATCGTCGACACCTATGCCGAAGATTACGAACAGATGGCTGCGCAAAAACTGGGCAATGTTGACTCTTATCTCGGCTACAATGCCGAAATGCCTCGTCTTGCCTGCCGCGCCATGGCGGAATACGCCGTGAGCCAAGGTTACGACGACATCGTGCTTGCACTTACCAACCAGGCGCGTACCGACCTGCCCGGCGGCACAATCACCTACGGCAAACTGTACGAATCGTTGCCGTTCGACAACGTGGTGTACATCGCCGAAGTTACCGGTACAAACCTTATTACGCTGGCGCGAAACAATTACTTCTGGCGCGTGTCCGGCGAAAAGGTGGTAAACGACGCAAAGCACGTGTACAAGATTGCAATCATCGACTACGTGCTGTTGCACCAGAATTCCAACCGCATGTACGACCGCGCTGCTTCGGCATTTGAAAGCGGACGTATGAAACCGATTGCCCTTACCAAGGCGGACGGCAGCAAGTACAACTACCGCGAAATGACGCGCGACTACATATTGAAAGTCGGCACGATAAATTCCGACGACTACAACGGCAAAAACGTGTTTACAAACCGCGACATCCTTACAAAGGACGTTACGATTACGGCTTCGTTGTCTGAGGTCGCACCTGTTCAGTACTGTCTTGCGGCAAATTTTGTCGGAAAATACGATTACGCGGCGTGAGTTTTGATGTCAAACAGTCGTTGGATAACGCGAAAAATGCAAAAATCGGGTAAAGTTTAAGTAAATTTGTCGTAATAAATAAAAAATTAGTCGC
>OLXC01000070.1_pt1 | contig 33089 bp, 34 predicted proteins | sample 1673851 | NCBI WGS metagenome assembly OLXC01 (sample SAMEA103958130, study PRJEB25191) | human gut metagenome | biome: human-associated habitat [ENVO:00009003]; feature: intestine environment [ENVO:2100002]; material: feces | place: Germany | collected 2013/2015
AGTGGCAGACGGATATTATGTCGGTCGCAATTACCTGAAACCAAAACAGCAGGAACTGTTAAAGAAATTGCAGTCAACACTTCAGGGTGACGACCTTGAGGTAATGAATAGCATCCTCCGTGATTTTGCTTTGTAGAACATTATTGACGAGTACCCACGGCCATGAGAGCCGAATGTGAAAGGATGATTTTATTATGAAAAAGAAAATTTTTATCTGCAGCCCTTATCGGGGCAGAGTCGAGGAAAACAAAAAGAATGCAGTGAGTTACGCAAGGATCACTGCCATGTCAGGTGACGTTCCAATCGTACCACATCTCTATTTCCCATCATTCCTCGATGACAATATTCCAAACGAGAGAATGACAGGCATCGCAATGGGTCTTGAACTCATGGATATATGCGATGAGGTGTATGTGTTCGGTTTCGACATCACGGAAGGCATGAAGTTTGAACTCGACCATGCAAAGGAAACAAGGAAGCCTGTAAGGCTTTATGATACAGATTTCAATCCCGTGAATGTCAGAACCATTCCTGTGGATGAACGTGCGGATGCCAGATATAAGGGCATCATCAGAAATCTGAAGGTGTTGAAGTAGGAGGTCCGCCATGTCAGCAGTCAATGTCCGTTACGACTGTATCCGGGTGACCGTCTTATGATCACTGCCGGAAAGAAAAAGAAGAGAGCAACCGTAGTAAAGGAGTACCCGTTCCATATTCTGCTGGATTGGGGAAAGTATAAGTCCAGCGTAAACAAAGTTGATGTGTATACAGGTGATGTGAAGCTGGCACGCATTTGAAAGGAGAGAACGCCATGAGTGAGGCATTGTTATTAGTGGCCGAGGGCTACGAGCAGATTGCTGCCGGAATCAGAAAGATGGTTGCAGCACAGAAAGATACACCAAAGAAAGAGGAGAAGCCTGTGAAGAAGGCAGAAAAGAAGGAAACTCCTGTGGCAGATACATCGAAGGATGAAGCTGCCCCGAAGGAGAAAACAGTGGACAGAAAGACGGTTCGTGCATTCCTTGCGGAAAAGTCCAGAGCAGGAAAGACATCGGAAGTCAAGAACCTGATCGAGCAGTTCGGATTCCAGAAGCTGTCAGACGTTCCTGATGAGAAACTGCCGGAACTGTATGAGAAAGCGCAGGTGCTCTAATGGGCGGACACGCAAGGTTCTCCCCATCGTCCGGTAAAAGACGTCTGGAATGCCCTCCATCATTACTGTTGGAGGAGCAGTTCCCGGATGAAGAATCTCCCTTCGCAGCAGAAGGGAGTGCCGGACATGCGATGGCAGAGTACCTCATCAATAAGTATCTGAAGAAAAGGACCAAAAGACCTGTATCTGATTATTATTCGGATGAACTGCTCGAAGCCGTGGATGATTATGTGGAATATAACATCACCCAGATCGAACAGGCAAGGAAAGACTGTGATGAACCATTCATCGGAGTGGAACTGAAGGTCAGCCTTGCACACAGGATCGAAGGATGTTTCGGTACTGCAGATATGGTGGTGGTCGATTCCCATAAGATTCATATTATCGATCTGAAGCTCGGCAAGGGTGTGGTGGTCGATGCAGAACAGAATGTCCAGCTTATGATCTACGGACTGGGAGTGTTGGACATGCTCGGTTTCTTATATGAGATCGACACGGTGGAGCTTACCATCGTCCAGCCGAGGATCGAACATTTTTCCACCTGGGAGATATCAGCCGGGGAACTGCTTGCATGGGGAAAGGACGTCCTTGAACCGGGGGCAGCAAAGGCGCTTTCAGGTGAAGGAGAGTTTAAAGCCGGAGATCACTGCCGATTCTGCAAGGCAAGATTTACGTGCCGTGCAAGGGCAGAGGAATATTTAAAACTTGCCCAAATGGAATTTGCAGAGCCGGCCCTCATGTCGGATGAGGAAATTGCAGAAGTCCTTTCCAAGGCAGATGCACTGAAGAAATGGGCAGAGGAGGTTTACACCTATGCTCAGAATGAAGCAGTAGTTAACCATAAAGAATGGCCGGGCTATAAGCTGGTTCTGGGAAGAAGCAACCGTAAATATACGGATGAAGAGGATGTGGCAGAGGCGGCACAGAAAGCCGGATACACGGATATCTTCAAAAAGAGCCTGATCGGCATTACCGAGATGGAAAGGCTGATGGGCAAAAAGAAATTTAACGAGATCCTTGGTTCACTGGTGTACAAGCCTGATGGCAAGGTCACACTGGTGCCGGATTCAGATAAAAGAGAAGCAGTTAAAACAGCAACCGCAGAAGCGGATTTTAAGGAGGACTAAATTATGACAACAGCTAATTTAACAAAAGTAATCGTACCTTGCAGACTCAGCTATGCACACCTGTGGGAGCCGGATTCCATCAACGGAAGCGAGCCGAAGTATTCCGTATCCTGCATCATCGACAAGAATGATAAGGAAACCATCGCCAAGATCAAGAAGGCAATCGAGATCGCTAAGGACGAGGGAAAAGGCAAGTGGGGCGGTAAGATCCCGGCGAACCTGAAGACTCCGCTCAGAGACGGTGACATCGACAGACCTGAAGACGAGGCATATGCGGACAGCATGTTCTTAAATGCCAACAGCAAACAGGCCCCTCAGATCGTGGACAGACAGGTACAGCCGATCCTTGACCAGAGCGAGGTATATTCCGGCTGCTACGGAAGGGTATCCATTACTTTCTATGCTTACAACAGCAACGGAAATAAGGGTATCGCGGCAGGACTTGGAAATGTACAGAAGTTAAGGGATGGAGAACCTCTCGGTTCCAGAGCTAATGCCAAGGATGAGTTCGAGGCAGTAGATGCAGAAGACGATTTCCTCTCATAGGAGCACAACGGCAGTTTTAAACCGGGCGGTGGTTTCCACCGTCCGTGTACATAAAGGAGATGTTATTTCATGGAAGAACTGATGAAAGAGCTTAACAGCATAAAAAAGTATATCCCGTATAACACATACCGCACCATCAAGGGACAGATGAAGTCCGGCAATATGGCAGCAGCAAGAACGGGGATCAACAGAATAAAGAAAAGAGTGGAGGGACAGTCTTATGGGCACGCTTGCAATTGATATTGAAACTTACTCAGATGTATCGCTCCCGGATTGCGGGGTACATAGATATGCAGCATCGGAGCAGTTCGAGATCCTTTTATTTGCATACAGTCTGAATGACAAACCGACAAGGATCATTGACCTTGCATCCGGGCAGACGATGCCGGATGAGATCATGGAATGCCTTATGGATGATTCCGTGGTAAAAACAGCATTCAATGCTGCCTTTGAGCGTAACTGTATCAACCGATTCTTCGGGCTTTCCTTAAAGCCAGAAGGATGGAGATGCACGGCAGTTCAGGCATCCATGCTGTCGCTTCCGCTGTCACTGGAAGGCGTGGGCGAAGCACTCAACCTTGATAAGAAAAAGATGTCGGAAGGCAAAGACCTCATCCGATATTTCTGTATGCCGTGCAAGCCTACCAAGGCAAACGGGGGAAGAACAAGAAACCTTCCGTCCGATGCTCCTGAGAAGTGGGAGCTGTTTAAGACATACTGCATCCGTGACGTGGATGTGGAAAAGCAGATCAGAAACAAGCTGGCGAAATTCCCGATACCAGACAGGGAACAGGAGCTTTACTGCATGGACCAGAGGATCAATGACCGTGGAATCATGGTTGACCGTGAACTGATCAGCCATGCAGTGGCGTGTGACCTTTTATATAAGGAAGTAGCATCCAAGAGGGCATATGAGATATCAGGACTGGAAAACCCGAACAGCGTATCACAGCTTAAGGAATGGCTGAATGAAAAAGGCATCGAGGTGGATTCCCTTGCCAAGGCTGCCGTGGAAGAACTGGTCGAGAAAACGGAAGGGGAAGTATCTGAAATGATGAAGCTCAGGCTTGCCATGTCAAAAACCTCGGTAAAGAAATATGAAGCGATGGAGCGTTCTGTTTGCCCGGATGGAAGGGTGCATGGATTATTACAGTTTTACGGGGCCAACCGTACAGGAAGATGGGCCGGCAGACTCGTACAGATCCACAACCTTCCGCAGAACCACATGGAAGATCTGGAACTGGCACGCTCCATCGTAAAGGAAGGCAGATATGACCTTGTGGAGCTTTTATATGATTCCACCCCTGAGGTGCTGTCGGAACTGATCCGTACCGCATTCGTGGCAAAGCCGGGATGCAGATTTATTGTCAGCGATTTTTCCGCAATCGAGGCGAGAGTCATGGGATACCTTGCCGGAGAGGGATGGGTCATGGAGGAGTTCCGTGGTGCAGGAAAGATCTATGAGCAGACGGCATCCAAGATGTTCCATATCCCGATCGAAGAAATCACAAAAGGAAGCCCGTACCGTGCAAGGGGAAAGGTTGCATCACTTGCCTGTCAGTATGGAGGTGCGGAAGGTGCGCTTGTCAGCATGGGAGCACTAAATTTTGTGGAAGAAGAGGAACTGAAAGGGCTGGTACAGTCATGGCGGACTGCCAATCCGCACATCGTGAATTACTGGTATGAGATCGACGGTGCGGTAAAGGCTGCCGTGAAAGAGCGGAAGATGACAAAGGTCGGAATGGTGACGGTATATTACCAGTCCGGGATGTTAAAGATTGCACTGCCGTCCGGAAGGGTGCTGTCCTATGTAAGACCAAGGATGACCGTGAACCGCTTCGGCTCGGAAAGTGTCAGCTATGAAGGAATCGGCACGAACCGCAAGTGGACGAGGATCGAATCTTATGGCGCAAAATTCTGCGAGAACATCGTCCAGGCAACCGCAAGGGATGTACTGGCAGAGGCAATGCTCCGTCTGGAAAAGAAGGGATTTGATATCGTGTGCCACATCCATGATGAAGTGGTGCTTGAAGTGCCGGAGGGGGCATCCTCGGTGGAAGAAGTCAATGGGATCATGGCGGTATGCCCTGACTGGTGTGAGGGGCTTCCGCTTAAGGCTGCCGGATTTGAAAGTCCGTTTTACAAGAAAGATTAGGAGGAACTTATGGGAGGATGCAACAGGGAAGGGTATCCGGATCCGACCGCAGGTATTGCAATCGGACGGGTCATGAAACAGGAAAAGCGTAAAAAGAAGGAGGTAAAGAAGGATGTTCGTATCGATCGGAAACTCAAGAATGGACAAAAAGTTTAACTGCACGGATATGACATATGAAGATTTTGTCAGCCGTCTGTCCAAGACAAAATATACTGCGGAAACAATGGAGCAGTACAGGAAGATGCCGAAAGGGCAGCAGGACAATATCAAGGATGTCGGAGGATTCGTCCTTGGAAAGCTGAAGGGCGGACGCAGGAAGAAGGACTGTGTAATCTCCAGATCCGCCATCACGCTTGATATGGATTACGGAACACAGGGCATCATTGATGAACTGGAAATGTTCTTTGACATGAAGATGGTGGTGTATTCCACACATAAACATACGCCGGAGAAGCCGAGACTGCGTATCATCATATTCCTGACAAGGGATGTGACACCTGATGAGTACGGGGCAGTCAGCCGTATGCTTGCATCGGATATCGGCATCGAGCTTTTCGATGATTCCACCTATGAACCATCAAGACTCATGTACTGGCCGAGCACTTCCAGTGACGGTGAGTATGTATTTCAGGAAATCGAAGGGAACGAAGTTGATCCCGATGAAGTGCTGTCCCGTTATAAGGACTGGCATGATGTATCAGCGTGGCCGGTCAGCAACCGTCAGGCATCCGTTGTGCAGAGGGATATCAAAAAACAGGCTGATCCGCTTTCCAAGGACGGGCTGATTGGAGCCTTCAACCGTACATACACGGTGACACAGGCAATCGACAAATTCATCCCGGATGTGTACAGGCATTCAAGGGCGATCCCCGGAAGATACGATTATATCCCGGCGGACTCTGCTGCCGGAGTTGTGGTCTATGATGACCTGTTCGTATACAGCCACCATGCAACAGACCCATGCTGCGGAAAGCTGATGAATGCGTTTGATGTGGTAAGACTTCATAAATTCGGTGACAAGGATGCAAGGGCAGCCGAAGGAACAGAGCCGGGAAAACTCCCATCTTTCAAAGCCATGCAGGATTTTGCTTCTGCAGATGAAGAAGTAAAGAACACACTTGCCAGGGAAAGACAGGAGCTGGCGGTACAGGAATTTTCTGCAGAGCCGGATGAGGACTGGCAGAATAAACTGGCACTCGACCGCAGGGGAAACATTAAGGATACACTGCAGAACATTGCACTGATCATCCGCAACGATGAGAATTTCAAGCACATCGTGTACAACGAGTTTAAGGATACCATTGATGTCATCGGTCCGCTTCCGTGGAAACAGGTAAAGCCCGGATGGAACGATTCTGACCTTGCGAATGCAAAGGTGTATTTTGAGAGGGTGTACGGGATCTGGTCACCGACCAAGTTTAAGGATGCACTGCTTGCCGTGGTGTCATCCGACAGGCTCTACCATCCAATCAAGGATTATTTCGCAACGCTTTACTGGGACGGACAGGAGCGTATAGATACACTACTCATCGACTATTTCGGTGCAAAAGATTCACCGTACACAAGGGCGGTCATCCGCAAGACACTGGTGGCTGCGGTAGCACGTATCTATAAGCCTGGAGTAAAGTTCGACTCCATCCTCGTGCTGAACGGTCCTCAGGGAATGGGAAAATCCACCTTCTTTGCCATCCTTGGAAAGCAGTGGTTCTCGGATTCCTTATCCATTTCAGATATGAGGGATAAGACTGCTGCCGAGAAGCTGCTCGGAAACTGGATTCTTGAGATCAGTGAGATGAACGGTATCCGCAAGACGGAAGTCGAGGTAGTAAAGTCCTTTGTCACCCGTCAGGATGATAAGTTCCGTCAGGCATACGGGATCAATGTAGAGTCGCATCCGAGAAAGTGCATCATTGTGGGAAGCACCAACTCCGAGGGCGGATTCTTACGTGACGTTACAGGTAACAGAAGATTCTGGCCAGTGCATGTGCCGGGGACAGGAAAACACCACCCGTGGGAGCTTGACTGTGTCGACCAGATCTGGGCAGAGGCGATCCATCTGTATAACGAAGGCGAGGAGCTGTTCTTAAAAGGTGCGGAGGCAGAGGAAGCATACAAGATGCAGCAGGAGGCAATGGAGTCGGATGACCGTGAGGGCATCGTGCAGGACTATCTTGACAGACTGCTGCCAGACAACTGGGCATCAATGGATATCTACCAGAGAAGGGCATTCCTTGGCGGAGGAGAGTTCGAGACGGTCGGTGTCAAAGGAACGGTCATGCGTGAGCGTGTGTGCATCATGGAGATCTGGGTGGAGTGCTTCGGCAAGGAACGCCAGAACTTAAAGAAGGCAGATTCCTATGAGATCGAAGGTATCTTAAACAAGATCGGGGGATGGAAGAAGTATGATTCTAATACCACGGGCAAGACCAAAGTCCCCCTTTACGGAGTGCAGAAGACTTTTGTGCGGATGGATGAGAAACCAGAGGAAACCCGTTAGACGGTTTCCGAGGTTTCCCAGATGCAGATGGGCAACGGTAGTCGGAAACCGTACTGACACCTTGGAAAATAAGGGGCTGCGGTTCTTAGTTTCCCAGTTTCCCATTAAATCCAGTTGAGAATAAAAATAAAGATAAAAAGAGCAATTCATGTATATATGCGCGTATAGGAGTTAAAGGCATATGGCAACCGCAATCGGCAAAGGAGGTATCTGGTTTTGCTAGAAAGTACAGTAGAGAGACATTTGAGGGAAGAAGCTAAAAAGCGGAAAGGCATGGCGTTAAAGTTCGTATCACCCGGTATGAATGGAGTGCCTGACCGCATCGTCCTGATGCCGGACGGGAAAATGGCATTTGTGGAACTGAAAGCACCGGGGATGAAGCCGAGACCGCTTCAGCTGAAGAGAAAGCGGATGCTTGAGAGGTTAGGATTTCTCGTTTATGTAGTTGATAATATCGAACAGATCGGAGGTATTCTTGATGAAATACAAAGCACATGATTATCAGCAGTATGCAACAGATTTTATAATCGGACATCCCGTGAGCTGCCTGATCCTTGACATGGGACTTGGCAAAACGGTCATCACGCTTACGGCACTGTGGCTTCTGCTGTTTGACTATTTTGAAGTAAGACGGATCCTGGTGATCGCACCGAAGCGTGTGGCAGAGACCACATGGCCGGCAGAGATAAAAAAGTGGGAGCATCTTTACGGCATGACATTTGCCGTGGCAATGGGAACTGCAGGGCAGAGAAAGGAAGCACTTCTGTCAGGAGCCGATGTGACGATCATCGGAAGGAACAATGTTTCATGGATGACAAAAAACATATTTTTTGATTTTGACATGGTCGTGATCGATGAGCTGTCGAGCTTCAAGTCCCCGAAGGCACAGAGATTCAAAGACCTGAAAAAAGTAAGACCGATGGCAAAACGTGTGGTCGGGCTTACGGGGACACCGGGAAACCTCATGGACTTATGGGCAGAGATAGGGATCCTTGATATGGGGCAGAGACTTGGAAGATACATCGGAGGATACCGTGACAGGTTCTTCCTTCCGGATAAGCGGAATCGTGAGATCATCTTTTCGTATAAGCCAAGGGATGGAGCAGAAGAAAAAATATATGAACTGATCTCAGATATCAGTATTTCCATGAAAGCCGTGGATTATCTTGATATGCCGGAATGCATAAGCAACCGTGTGACCGTATCCATGTCGGAATCAGAACAGGAACTTTATGACAGGATGGCAGATGAAATGATCCTAGAATACGGGGAAGGACAGGACATTGATGCGGTAAATGCAGCAGCCTTAAGCAACAAGCTCCAGCAGATGGCAAACGGTGCGGTCTATGATGAATCCGGCAATGTCCGTAATATCCATGACAGAAAACTGGATGCACTGGAAGACCTGATTGAATCGGCAAACGGAAAACCGCTTCTGGTTGCATACTGGTTCAAACATGACAGGGAGCGGATTTTGAAACGGTTTCCTGCAAGGGATATCAATACAAAGAAGGATATCGAGGACTGGAATGAAGGAAAGATCTCTGTGGCACTGATCCATCCGGCATCGGCAGGACACGGACTGAACCTTCAGGAAGGCGGTTCGACCATCGTGTGGTTCTCGCTTACATGGTCCCTTGAACTGTATCAGCAGTTGAATGCCAGACTTTACAGACAGGGACAGAAACACACGGTTGTCATAGAGCATCTGGTGACAGAAGGAACGGTCGATGAAGATATCCTCCGGGCAATCGGGAAGAAGGATACTACACAGAATGCAATGATAGAAGCAGTAAAGGCAAGGATTGGAGGTATGACGGATGACGGCAGAAGTAATGATGAAGGAATATAAGAACATGAAAAAGGAACTGACCGTGACTGAGTTCCAGCTCCGTCAGTTTCAGGGAGTGAGCGAACAGGACATGATTGATTCCATGCTTTATTCCCATCAGGAAGGGGAAAGGGTGCAGACGAGCACTCTTTCCGATAAAACAGCAAACATAGCAATCAAGTATAAGGCGGCAATGGAACGGGAAAATGACGAGTGGTACGATTTCCTTTTCCACAGATATATGTTCCTGAAAGAAGAACTGGATTTTTTCGAGCATGCAGTGAACGGACTGGATGAAAGACATAGAAGCATTATCACGGATCTTCTGGATGAGGACATGACATGGGACATCATGATGGAAAGATACCATGTGAGTCATACGATGATCGGGAAATACAGAAAAGCAGCATTGAAGGAACTGGATAAACAGTATGAATTGAGGGACAGACAGGTGGAAGCCTTTGTCCTTGGATAGGAGGTTTTTATGTGTAAGCGTGGAGATATTTATTATGTGGATTTCGGAGAGAAGGCCGGAAGCGAACAAGGCGGTGTCCGTCCGGCACTGGTGGTAAGCAATAATAAGGCAAATAAGCATTCACCTGTTGTTACGGTCATTCCGCTGTCGGCAAGGGTGTGGAAAAAGAAGTATCTTCCGACCCATGTGCAGATCCCGCTGAAGAAAAGCAGCGGTCTGAATAAACCGAGCATGGCACTGGCGGAACAGGTGGAGACTCTTGATAAAACAAGGCTCGGAGAAAGAATCGGGGAAGTGCTGGATGACATGGTCATGGAGCAGATCACCGTGGCGCTCCAGATACAGATAGGCGCATATGCAGAGTACAATTAAGGCAGTCAGACGGCTGTCTTTTTTGTTTGTGTTATGGTAAAATCTTAATATGCTTTTAATGTGTGAAATTGGGAAGGTGTGATATTTTATGTCTTATGAAGAAGATTATAGAGAACCTTATCGTGCAAAATGTGCTTGCGGTCAGGGTTATTTACAATTTTATAGGATACATCTGTCAAATGACTGGGGACAGGAAAAAGAGAATGATACGGCTGTTGAGATTTTCTGCGAAAGTTGTAAGAAAAAATATCATTATGAGGGAAATCACGGAAGCGATTATTTAGTTCCAGACGGATTATCATTTCCAAATCAGATTCCTGAATTGAATAGAAAATATTCTTATAACGATAAGGAACAGCTTGTAAAAAAATATGGACGGGAAAGAATAGAGGCTATGGTAGCAGATATGACTGCACCAAAGCATCGTTTTATAAAAAATCTGGAAAATGACGATGCAATTAAATTTGCAAACCGCTGGGCGCAATGGTATAGAAAAAAATCACTGTCACCGATGATTTCATATTTACAAAATATTCTGGATCAATATAGTGATTTAGAGAGCAGCATTGAGTGTAAAAAACCATACAATGAAAAGTATCATCAGGAAATGGATGCTTTTTCAAAGATGGAAAAGGAAACAGAGAAATAGAAGTTATTGACGAAGGAACTGATACAAAAGAATCTTGTGATTATCCTATCTTTGCAAAAAAAGTGGCTAATGATGTGAAAGAAGGAAAGGCAACATTTGGAATCCTGATTTGTAATACAGGCGAAGGAATGGAAATGGCAGCTAACAAGGTTAAAGGAATTAGAGCTGGATTAATATATAATGATGACACTGCTCATTTAGTTAAAGAACATAATCATGCTAACGTCATTACATTCGGAGCGAAGTTTTTCACTGGAGAGCAAATGGCTCGCTTTGTTCAAATATATATGGATGCAGAAGAACTTGGTGATAGACATCAAAGAAGGGTTGATGAGATAGAATAAAATCACTTTTTATAAGACGTACATCGGCTTGAAAGCCGATGTTTTTGTTTTAAAATAGAGTTGAGAATAAAAAACTCAATATATTTAGTTTTTTATCCATTTTGAAAATGTGAAAACGCTTGCAACATACAAATCGAAAATTTCGCTTGATATGTTTTCCCAAAGGTGATTAAATAGCAAAGCACTTCCCGAGAGGGAGGTTCGGCCCGGCCCAAAGAGGCGGGCAACATCGGTCCTTGAAAACCTTGCGGAACAGCACAGAACATCACCTCCGGGGATAATAATCCTCGGAAGATAGTAGCATACATACTAATTAGACAATGTCAGACAACAAACGCCACCCGGGAAGCCGGGGAAGGCCTTTGATGTTTGTTCGTTGCGGACAGATTACGGAAAAGTAGAACCGACGGTTTTTCTGCCGGGTCCCTCGCTCGGGACAATGAAGGGTCGCCCTCCGGGGCGCCCCGAATGTTTCAGAGAGTTCGATCCTGGCTCAGGATGAACGCCGGCGGCGTGCCTAATACATGCAAGTCGAGCGGGGCCCGCAAGGGTCCAGCGGCAAACGGGTGAGTAACACGTTGGTAACCTGCCCCTCGGATCGGAATACCGGGGAGAAATCTCCGCTAATGCCGGATATGTGCGCCTGGCTCGGGCCGGGCGGACGAAAGGGGGCCGAAAGGCCTCGCCGGGGGATGGGCCTGCGGCGCATCAGCCAGTTGGCGGGACAAAGGCCCACCAAAGCGAGGATGCGTAGCCGGACTGAGAGGTCGGCCGGCCACATTGGAACTGAGACACGGTCCAGACTCCTACGGGAGGCAGCAGTAGGGAGTATTTGGCAATGGGGGAAACCCTGACCGAGCAACGCCGCGTGTGCGATGGAGTCCCTCAGGGACGTGAAGCACTGTGGGGGGCCGCCAAACGGGCGGGCAGGAAATGGCCCGTCCCCGAGGAGCCCCCTAGAAAGCGACTGCTAACCACGTGCCAGCAGCAGCGGTAATACGTGGGTCGCAAGCGTTATCCGGAATCATTGGGCGTAAAGAGTGAGCAGGCGGTCCGGGAAGTCCGCGGTGAAATGCGGGGGCTCAACCCCCGCAGGCCGCGGATACTTCCGGTCTGGGGTGCGGGAGAGGCGGACGGAACTCCGCGTGTAGCGGTGAAATGCACTGATACGCGGAAGAACACCGGTGGCGAAGGCGGTCCGCCAGACCGATACCGACGCTCAGTCACGAAAGCGTGGGGAGCAAATAGGATTAGATACCCTAGTAGTCCACGCCGTAAACGATGGGGGCCAGGGCGCGGGGTCGACCCGCGTCCGAAGCAAACGCATTAAGCCCCCCGCCTGGGTACTACGTTCGCAAGAATAAAACTTAAAGGAATTGGCGGGTGCCCGCACAAGCAGTGGAGCATGCGGTTCAATTCGTGGCTACACGTAGAACCTTACCAGGGTTTGACATGCCGGCAAAGGCCCCGGAGACGGGGAGATAGCTATGCCGGACAAAGGTGGTGCATGGCTGTCGTCAGCTCGTGTCGTGAGATGTTAGGTCAAGTCCTCCAACGAGCGCGACCCCCGCCGCCAGTTGCCATCATCGAGTTGGGCACTCTGGCGGGACCGCCGGCGACAAGCCGGAGGAAGGCGGGGATGACGTCAAGTCATCATGCCCCTTATGCCCTGGGCCACACGCGTGCTACAATGGCCGGCACAGTGGGAAGCGACGCCGCGAGGCGGAGCGGATCCCAAAAGCCGGTCCCAGTACGGACCGGGGGCTGCAACCCGCCCCCGCGAAGCTGGAATTGCTAGTAATCGCGGATCAGCCAAGCCGCGGTGAATGCGTTCTCGGGCATTGCACACACTGCCCGTCACACCATGAAAGCCTGCAACGCTCTAAGTCGCCAGCCCGACCCGCGAGGGGGGGCGGCGCCCAAGGCGGGGCCGGTGATTGGGGTTAAGTCGAAACAAGGTATCCCTACGAGAACGTGGGGATGGATCACCTCCTTTCTATGGAGAAGAGAATATCGTAAGCAGTGTACGAGCGGACGGGTCCGGCGGAAGCCGAGGGCCGTCTCTGTCCGGTGGGTCCTGGATGCTGTCCCGCAGGGTCTTGGGGGACCGGCACACGCCGGGTTCTCCTGGAACGGTCCTTGGAAACCGCGCGAACTCCATCACAATTCGATCTTTCCAGATCTAGCGGGTTCAATGAACCCGAGATCGTGGAAGCACAGCAGAGGCACATCCTCAGGGATGTGCTGCAGCAACATACTAACATACAATGCCGAAGGGGGCGGGCGAGAGCCTGCCCAGTCCGTGGGAGGGGGTTTGCCCCTCCCAGCATGAGAACAAGCTACTTTTAAGGCGTGCGGCGGATGCCTAGGCACTGGCTGGCGACGAAGGGCGCGGAAGGCCGCGATAGGCCGCGGGGAGCCGTCTTCAGGCTTCGATCCGCGGGTGCCCGAATGGGGAAACCCGGCGCGATATGTCGCGTCGCCGGACGGGGGAACACATGCCCCGCCGGAGCGAACCCCGGGAACTGAAACATCTAAGTACCGGGAGGAGAAGAAAGAGAATCGATTCCGTCAGTAGTGGCGAGCGAAAGCGGAGGAGCCCAAATGGGGAGGAATTGCGCGATTCGGAGGGGAACGGCCTGGGAGGGCCGGCCACAGAGGGCGACAGCCCCGTACCCCGAGAAGGACGCATGTCTCCCCGAGAGAGTACGCCGGGTCACGAGAAACCCCGGCGGAAGACGGCGGGACCACCCGCCAAGGCTAAACACAGACCAGTGACCGATAGCGAACAAGTACCGTGAGGGAAAGGTGAAAAGAACCCCGGGAGGGGGATGAAAAGATCCTGAAACCGCATGCCGGCGACCGGACCGAGGGCGTCTAAGCCTGAGGTCGTGCCTATTGAAGAATGAGCCTGCGAGTTGTCGATGCCAGCGAGGCTAAGCGGAAGACGCGGAGCCGCAGGGAAACCGAGCCCGAACAGGGCGCGAGTTGGCACCGGCAGACCCGAAACCCGGCGATCTAGCCATGGCCAGGATGAAAGAGGGGCGAAACCCTCCGGAGGTCCGAACCGACGTTCGTTGAAAAGACCGCGGATGAGCCGTGGCTCGTGGTGAAATTCCAATCGAGCCGGGTTATAGCTGGTTCTCCCCGAAATAGCTCTTGGGCTAGCCTCGGGGCTGTGCGCCGACGGAGGTAGAGCCACCGATGGGGCGAGGGGCGCGTCGAACGCCTTCGAGCCCCGCCGAACTCCGAATGCCGCCGGCGAAGCCCCGGGAGTCGGTCTGCGGGAGATAAGTTCCGTGGACGAGAGGGAAAGAGCCCGGACCGCCGATTAAGGCCCCAAAGTGCGCGCCGAGTGCTGAGAAGGAGGTGGGGCGGCTCAAACAGCCAGGATGTTGGCTCAGAGGCAGCCATCATTCAAAGAATGCGTAACAGCTCACTGGTCAAGCCGCCCCGCGCCGACAATTTACCGGGGCTAAAGCGCGCCGCCGAAATCGCGGGATCCGTAGGATCGGTAGGGGAGCGTCGCCTGTGCGGCGAAGCGGGACCGCGAGGGCCCGTGGAGCGCAGGCGAGCGAGAATGCAGGCGTTAGTAGCGACGGGGGGTGGGAATCCCCCCAGCCGGATGGCCGAGGTCTCCCGGGCGAGGTTCGTCCTCCCGGGGTCAGCCGGGGCCTAAGACGAGGCCGAGAGGCGCAGTCGATGGGAATGCGGCGAAGATTCCGCAGCCCGTCCGCGTGGCGATGACCGTGACGGGGGTGGCAAGGCAGCCCGGGCGATCGGAAGAGCCCGGCGGCCGGCGCGCAGGGGCGGGGGAGCCAAAGCTCTTCCCCGGATGCCCCAGGGCCGGACGGGAGGAAAGCGGGAGACCGCGAGTACGAAGGCGCCGGGGACACCCTCCAGGAAAAGCGGCTAGCGTCAGAGCGCGGGCGGCCCGTACCAAGAACGGACACACGTGGCCTGGGCGAGAAGCCCGAGGCTAGCGAGACAACTGTTGCTAAGGAACTCTGCAAGACTGCTTCGCAAGCTAGCGAGAAGAAGCGCCCGGGGGCGAACAGCCCCGCGGGCCGCAGCGAAGAGGCAGGGGTGACTGTTTACCAAAAACACAGCTCTGTGCGAAGCCGCAAGGCGACGTATACGGGGTGATGCCTGCCCGGTGCTGGAAGGTTAAGGGGAGGGGTCAGGCCGCAAGGCCGAAGCCCCGAGCCGAAGCCCCAGTGAACGGCGGCCGTAACTATAACGGTCCTAAGGTAGCGAAATTCCTTGTCGGGCAAGTTCCGACGCGCATGAATGGTATAACAATCCCTGCACTGTCTCGGCAGCAGACTCGGCGAAATCGTAATACCGGTGAAGATGCCGGTTACCCGCGACTAGACGGAAAGACCCCATAGAGCTTCACTGCAGGTCGGCGCTGGGCTGGCCAGCGGCTCGCACAGGATAGGAGGAAGGCTTCGATCCGGGACCCCTGGGCCCCGGGGAGCCGTCGTTGGGATACCTCCCCTGCCGCTAGCCATCCCTAACCGGGACCCTGGACGGGCCCCGGGACAGCGCCCGCCGGACAGTTTGACTGGGGCGGTCGCCTCCCAAAGAGTAACGGAGGCGTTCGAAGGTGCCCTCGGCACGGTAGGAAACCGTGCCATCGAGTGCAAACGCATAAGGGCGCCTGACTGCAAGGCCGGCAGGCCGAGCAGACGCGAAAGCGGGAGTTAGTGACCCGGCGGTTCCAGCGTGGAATGGCCGTCGCTTAACGGACAAAAGCTACCTTGGGGATAACAGGCTGATCCGGTCCAAGAGTTCACTTCGACGACCGGGTTTGGCACCTCGATGTCGGCTCATCGCATCCTGGAGGGGCAACACCTTCCAAGGGTTTGGCTGTTCGCCAATCAAAGCGGTACGCGAGCTGGGTTCAAAACGTCGTGAGACAGTTTGGTCCCTATCTGTCGTGGGCGTGGGAGGACCTAGGGGATCCCCCCCCAGTACGCAAGGACCGGGGGGGACGAGGCTACGGTGCACCGGTTGGGACGCCAGTCCCACGGCCGGGCAGCCGCCCTCGGGACGGATAAGCGCTGAGAGCATCTAAGCGCGAAGCCGGCCCCGGGGTCAGTCCTCCGTTGGACATGTTCCATGAAGGGCCCGGGAAAGTACACCCGGTAGATGGACGCCAGGCGCAGGCACCGCGAGGTGCACAGCCGTGGCGCTCCAATGGCCCGAGACGCTTGTCGTGCGCATATGTAAGCGCGCTGCATGCTGTGCTCCGGAAGGGTCGGGTTGGATATAAATAAATTGGAGTTCGCGCGGTTCCCGGGGACCGTGAGTATGATACGAGGCGGCGGCGATGGCGGGGAGGACATGCCCGTTCCCATGCCGAACACGGAAGCGAAGCTCCCCCGCGGCGATAATAGCCCGTAGGGCGAAGGCAGCGCGCTGCCGCTTTTTTTGTTTATGGGAAAAAATATATATTAATTTTTTCTATACTTAATATTTGTTATTGGTTAATTTTCAATAATTTGCTTAGATTGAATTATTTTTATATAATATTATGCCTTTTTAAAGGAGGTATATGAGAAAACTAATTAAGAAAAGCCAATTAAAAGATGATGCTAGATTGCTTTCAAATAAAATAGTCGATTCGATTGAAACTTGCGCTGGCGTTATTGGCTTTTCTCCTAGTTCATCCTTTAAAAGGATTCTTGGTTCATTTGTCATTAATATATTTGATGGTGGATTGAATCTTCGTTATTATTACGATGGTAGGGTTATTATCTTATGTCATTTGATTATATCCTATCCAGTTTCTTTAAAAGCAGTTGGTGAAGTTGTGACTCAAAATATTAAATATTGGGTTAACTATTATGGCTTTGATTTGAAATCTCTTAATGTTGTTATTGAATCGATGGATTGATTAAACTATTTGTGGGGTAAAAAACAATATGGTTAAACTTGATGGAATTTTGTTAAAACAAATGATTATATCTGGATCTAATAATATCTTTAATTCTTATCCAGATATAGATGCTTTGAATGTCTTCCCAGTACCTGATGGTGACACTGGAACTAATATGAATTTGACTATGAGTTCTGGTGCTAAAGAAGTATCTACAACTGATGACAGCAATATATATAATGTTGCTAAAGCATTCAGCCGTGGATTGCTCTTAGGAGCTAGAGGAAACTCTGGAGTTATCTTATCTCAAATCTTCCGTGGATTTGCAGAAGGTTTAAAAGGTAAGGAAGAGGCTGATGCCGTCGATATTGCGGAAGCATTCATGGTGGGTAAGGAAGTTGCTTACAAGGCAGTTATGAAGCCTGTTGAAGGAACAATGCTTACTGTTGAAAGAGAAGCTGCCATGGTCCTTTATGAAAAAGCTGAAAGAGGCATGCCAATCGATGAAGCAATCGATATATTTTTATCCGAAGCTGAAGCTTCTTTGAAGAGAACACCTAATCTTTTACCTGTATTAAAGGAAGTTGGTGTTGTTGATAGTGGTGGAGCAGGTTTTTGCAAAGTTATAGAAGGATTCTCCAAGGCATTGCACAACGAAATTGTTCAAAGAAATATGCCTGATGTTGTTTCTACCCCTGTCAGTGAAAACAAAGAAGAATTTAATGCCTCAAATCCTGTTCAAGCCAAACTTGAGCATAAGGACTTTGGATATTGTACTGAATTTATTCTTCAACTTCCTGAAAATCCTCAAGAGAGTGGAAAACATAAGTTTGATGAACATCGTTTTCGTTCTGTTTTGAATAATTATGGTAATTCAATAGTAGCTGTAAGAGATGATGATTTGGTCAAAGTACATATTCACGCAAAGAAACCTGGAACAGTATTTAATTACGCTCAGCAATTTGGTGAATTTATTAAACTTAAAGTTGAATCCATGACTCAACAACATGAGCACATTATTGATTTGGCTAAAGAAGGAAAAGCAACTGCTCCTAAGCAAGAATATGAGGACAAGCCTGTTGAAGCAAATGACACTACACCTTTGAAAGAGTATGCTTCCGTCGCTGTCTGTGCCGGTGATGGAATTGCTGAATTGTTCCACACAGGAATTGGTGTAGATGGAATTGTCACTGGTGGTCAAACCATGAACCCATCTACCGCTGATATTACTGATGCTGTTTTAAAAGTTCATGCAAAGAATGTTTTTGTATATCCTAATAATGGAAATATTGTAATGGCTGCTTCTAGTGCGGCTGATATCCTTGCTCCTAAGGGTATAAATGTAATAGTAGTTCCTACTAAGACAATTCCTGAAGGAATGATTGCGGCTATGATGTTCAATCCTTCCGTAAGTCCTGAATCTAATAAGACAGAGATGCTTGAAGCTATTTCTCAAGTTAAATCCGGAGAGGTTACTTATGCAGTGAGAGATACTACAATTGGTGGTGTTTCTGTCAAGAAGAATCAATTTATGGGAATGCATGGAAAATCCATAGCTGCTGTAGGTGATGACAAAATTGATGCACTCAACAAATTATTGGAATCTATGATGGATGATAATTCATCAATCATCACTGTTCTTTGTGGTGAAGATATCGATGAAGCAACACGTGGCTCAATCGAAGCTGATCTTCAAAAGAAATATGGAAGCCGAGCTGACATCGATGTTAAATATGGTGGTCAACCTGTCTATTCCTTCATCGTATCTGTAGAAGATTAATTTATTTAAACTCGGATTAAGTCCGAGTTTTTTTGTATTATTTTTTTGAAATAGATTTGAAATATGTTAAATTATTAAAAAGAGGGTTTGGTATATGGCAAAGATAGATAATGAATTAGTCGACAAAATGAAACTTATGATAGGAGAGGATGATTCAATTCTTGTGGATGGTTCAGCCTTGATGGTAGAAGGAAGTATTGAATTCTTTAAGAACTTAATTACTGTGATGCCGAAGTTCAAAGATAAGACTTTGATAATTCCTATCGAAGGAGTAAATGCTGTCAATAAAGCTTTACAAGGCAGATTTAAAGCTAAGAAGGCAATGGCTAGTAATGTTATAAAAGAATGGCTTCAGGATGCAATTATTTATTCTCAAAAGCCTAAATCAAATTTGATATTTGTCGGTGAATCTACCGGTGCTTTTAGTGAGAAGACAGTTCTTAATCAAGTATCTTTCCTATGTGGAGATCACAATGTATTGCTTATTACTCAAGATCAAAAAATGACAATTCAGGCTAGAAAATTAAGAGAAAAATTAAAATTAAAAGATAAAAAATTGCATTGCTGTAAAATCATGCCTGATGGTAGACTTGGCTTATATAGATTTGCTAACGACGAGAAAAATGAATAAAATATAATACGTGAATAAATTTGAATTATTAGAAAAACTTCAAGTTTCATCCGATATTGAAATTTTGGAGAAATTACCTAGCCGTTATATCGATTTATCACCGCTCAGCGATGATATTTTTTTGGGTGATGGAAGGATGATTAGAGGCTGTTATCAAATCTATGAGGTAAAGACTAATAGAGCTCATGGAATCATTAGATTTGGTGCAAAGAACAGTGTGAATGGAATCTGTCATTCTTTTATTATTTATAATCAGATGTTTTATTTGAATAGAATTGCTACAGGAAAGACTTTATTTATTGTCGGCAGATATTCTGCTAGATTCAAATCTATAGTTGTCAGTGCTGTATATGAGTTATCTTCATGGTTTGTTCAATCAGAAATAAAGCCATTCTATCGTTTGCCTGGTGGAATTGGTCAATCTTATTTTATGAATGTCATAGATAATATATTGCATTCATCATTAATGCAGTATATAGGTAACAATGTTCCTGATGAGTTTGTTAAGAAATACAGATTGATTCCTAGACGTCAAGCTTTTAAAATTGTGCACCAACCCGATGGTAAAAAACAGCTTCAAGAAGGATTGAGAACATTTAAATATGAAGAAGCTTTGGCTTATTGTATGAAGATGGAAGTCAATAAGAGGCTTAGATCGATTTATAAGAAAGGTGCTCATTTATCAATAGATAGGAATGAGATGAATGCTTTGGTTAAGAAGCTTCCATTTTCTTTGACCAAAGATCAAATTCAATGCACTAAAGAGATAATGGATGATATGGATTCATCTAATGTTATGTTTAGAATATTACAAGGCGATGTCGGAACAGGAAAGACTGCTGTAGCTTTATTGAGTCTTTTTGCAAATACGATTAGAGGTGGGCAGGGTGTCTTGTTTGCACCTACGACTTCCCTAGCTATCCAGCATTACAAAAACGCCTTATCTTTTTATTCTGGATTTAATGTTAAAGTTGGGTTATTAATCTCTAATATGAAGCAATCTCAAAAGAAGAGATTATTGGAAGAATTAGCTTGTGGAGATATAGATGTGTTGATTTCCACACAAGCCGGAATTGAAAAGGGTGTTACATTTAAAAAATTAACTTTATCAATCATAGATGAGCAGCAGCAATTCGGTGTCGATCAAAGAATGACCATGATGAAAAAAGGTGATTATGTCGATACTTTGATGATGTCTGCTACTCCTATTCCTCGAACTATGTCTAGAATCGTATTTGGCGATCTTGATATATCAGAATTAAAAGAATTTCCTAAAGGAATAACAAGACATGTGGATACTAAGGTTGTGAATAGCCAAAGCCAACTTATTTCCAAAGCTATAAATAGGGCTTTGGAAATAAAAAGACAAGTCTTTGTAGTAGTCCCTAGAATTGATGGTGATGAAGAAGATGAATCGAATAAATTATCAGCTAAAGAAGTATATGATGATTATGTGAAGGAATATGGTGAAGATAAAGTTCAACTGCTACATGGGCGAATGAAGAAGGATGATCAAAATGAAGTATTGAACAAGTTTAGAAATAATGAAAAACCTATATTGATTTCAACATCGATAATAGAAGTCGGGGTTGATGTACAGGAAGCTTGTCTAATGATAATTTATTCGGCAAATTATTTTGGATTATCAGCATTGCACCAATTGCGTGGAAGAGTCGGAAGAAATGGAAAGAATGGTCTCACTTTATTGGTCTATGATGGAGATGATGATCAAGCGATAGATAAATTGAATTATTTAGCTACGCATACAGATGGATTTGATATCAGCCAATATGATTTGAAGAGCAGAGGCGCTGGTGATTGGGCAGGTACTGATCAATCCGGACATGATGGTTTATCAGTAATCAATTTTGACAAGGATAGAAAAATATTCGAATGTGCTATGGAAGATGCTAAGGAAATATTAGATAATGCCAATTCGAATGAAGGATTTAATTTGTATAAGAAGAAAATAATACACGACGAGAACTTAGAAAAGATACTAGTCTAATAATGATTGCTGATAATAGAAGGCTAAAGCGATAGTTTTAGCGTCTGTAATTCTTCCATCCAAACACATTTTTATGAACTCTTTTGAATCTACAGTTATCAATTCGATGAATTCATCCTCATCCCTATGGATGTTTCCTTCCTTTAAATTTTTGGCAATGAAAAGTGTTATATCTTCAGTCGAATACGCACAGGCTGGATAGATTTCTCCTACTTTAATCAATTTAGATGCTTTAAGACCAGTCTCTTCTTCTAATTCTCTTTTAGCTGTGTCTTCTATGCTTTCACCATCATTTGCTTTTCCTGCCGGTACTTCAATGTATTCTTTGCTAATAGGATATCTATATTGTTTTTCTAAGATGATTTTCCCTTGATCTGTGATAGGTAGAATAGCAGCGGCTTTGCAATGAATAACGTATTCTCTAGTCGTTTTGTCATTGTTTGGGCAGAGAACTTCATCTTTGTATACTTTTAATAGTTTTCCATCAAATACTTTTGTGGATTTAATTTTTTCTTCTTTTAAGTTCATAATATGGTCTTGCTTCCTCATTTAAAGATTATAACCTTATTCTCATTCCTGAGTATTTGATATACTAAATACTGCTTGAAGGAGGTAGTTATAAATATGAAGATTGCAGTGGATATGATGGGTTCAGACCTCGGCCCAGTCGAATTATCAAGTGGAGTTAAAACTTTTCTAGATAAAAAACAAGATGTGAATTTAGTGTTGTTTGGAGATGCTTCAAAGTTAGAAGATTTCAAAGATAATCCCCGTGTAGAAATTGTTAACACTACTGAAATTGTTCCGATGGAAGTATCTCCTTTGGAATTTTTGAGAATGAAAGATTCTTCTATGATTCAAGCTTTGAAAAGAGCTAATATGGATCAAGAGATCGAAGGTGTTGTATCAGCTGGGTCAACTGGTGGATTCGTCACAGGTGCCACATTGATTCTTAAAAATATTCCGGGTGTTCCCAGAGCTGGATTGACTGGTCCTTTCCCAACTAAAGTAAAAGGAAAGAGAACTGTTATTTTGGATATTGGTGCCTCTAACCATAACACTGGAGAGGAATTGGTTTGTTTTGCTAAACTCGGATATTTATATTCAAAACTAATTTTAGAAAATGAAAATCCTAGTGTCTATTTGCTCTCAAATGGAGTAGAGAAAGGAAAAGGTTTGGAGGAGACTACTAAAGCTGACGAGTTGCTCACCAATATGAACTTCCATGGCTATATGGGAAGATGTGAAGCAAGAGAAGTGTTGGATGGTGAACACGATGTCATAGTCACTACTGGATATCCTGGAAACATTTTGCTCAAGACTATTGAAGGAACAGCAAAGATGATGGGTTCTTTGTTGAAACAAGCATTTAAAAAGAATTTATCTACTAAGATGGGATATCTTTTAGCAAAAAGTGGAATCCAAGATATGATGAAGACTATGGATTCTAAAGAATTAGGTGGAGCCATGTTATTAGGTGTCAATAAAGTTGCAGTGAAAGCTCATGGCAATTCTAACGGATATGCTTTCTATAATGCTTTAAATGTGGCATATAAGATGATTTCATCTGGTCTTATTCCTGCAATTAAAAAGGAGATGGAAGATGAAAGATAAGCCTACGTTAGATACGACGACTCCTCTTCCTGAAAATCAGTCTCCAATCGATGGTTCTTTTCCGGAACAAAAGCCTAGAAAATTCGACACTTTGCGCGAATTGATTCTTTCATTGGTTCCTGAGGCTAAGAGGATGAAATTATATGAAGAAGCTTTTACCCATTCTTCATATTCAAATGAGCATCGCGATAGTTCAAGTTATGAAAGATTGGAATTTTTAGGGGATGGTGTTTTAGATTTAGTTGTTGGTGATCTTGTTTTTAGAGCACATAAAAAATATACACCAGGCAAATTATCTAAATTAAGATCTTCTATTGTCGAAGGAAGAAATCTTACAGAGATTGCAATAAAGCTTGGATTTGCTCCATATGTAAAATTTTCTAATGGAGAGAAGAAAAATGCCCAGTATCATGGACATATCTTTGAGGATGTCTTCGAGTCATTTATCGGTGCTATGTATTTGGACTTAGGGTATGACTATGCCTATGAATTTATTTCAAAGACGATGGCTGAGTATGTGAGTGGAGCAGAAACAGCGGGTGAAAGAGATTGGAAGAGCGATCTCTTGGAAGAAATCCAAAGTGAATTTAAGACTTTGGTTGAATTTGAAATAGTTAAAGAATCAGGAATTAATACTGATAAGACATTTGAAGCAGTTGCAAAGGTCAATGGAGTTATTTTAGGAACTGGAATTGGACATAACAAGAAGCAAGCTGAAACCGAAGCTGCTAAAGAAGCTTTGTTGTCCAGACAAAGGAGCAATTGATTATGGGACTTATAAATTGGTTAAAACAAAAAATATTTCATAAGAAGGATGAAGGCAAAAAAGAAGAGAAGCCTGTAGAACCAGTTGAGGAAAATCTCAAATCTGAAGAAGCAAAAGACAAAACTTCAGGTGAAAGTGTTGTCGAAAAGACTTTAGAAGGAAATAAGGTCGACGAGGAACCTATATTTGAAGTTAAAAAAGAGGGAATAAAAGAAGAATCTCTTCAACCGGAAGTGGTAAAAAAAGAACAATCTGTAGAGCAATCAATCGAAGACAAAGTTGAAACTAAGGAAGAACCTGTAGTCGAAGAAAACACATTAGAGGAACCAGTTCAGCCTGAGGTTAAAGAAGAACAAAAAATTGAAGAGCAGCCAGTTGAAGAAAATAAAGTAGAAGATAATTCATCTATCAAAGATGAAGAAAAATATGAACCTTCAAAGGAAGATAAGCAGTCTAGTTTTGAAGAACCTGTAATTCAAAACAATACTGATGGAATTGAGAATAATAATGAATTTGAATATTCAAATCCTTTATTGGATTTGGTGCTTGAAGATAAACTTGAAAAGAAAGAATCTAAAGTAGAAGTAAATGATGAGCAACCAATCGAAGACAAAGCTGAAACTAAGGAAGAACCTATAGTCGAGAAAGAATTATCAGATGAACCTGTTCAACCTGAGATTAAAGAAGAGCAACATGCTGAAGAAAATAAGGCAGAAGAAAAAGAAAATGAAGAAGATGAAGTAATAGAAGAAAAAGAAGAGCAAACAAAAGAGGCTGAGCAAGTCAATTCTACTGATGAACCAGTGATTGAGAAGAAAAAAGATGAAGCTACAACCGGAAAAGTTGAAGTTGATCACGAAACTAAGATTTATAATTTGGGTTTAGCTAAATCTCGTGAAGGGTTTGGTGCAAGATTGAATTCTATCGCAAATAAATATAAAGAAGCTAATAGCGACTATTTCGATGAATTGGAACGTTGCTTAATTGAGGCTGATGTCGGTGTTAATTTGACAATGTCAGTTTTAGATGAAACTGAAAAGATGGCAGCTTCTCAACATTTGGATAATCCCAAAGAAATCAATGATTTGTTAGTTGATAATTTGTTTATGAATTACGCTAAATCTGGTGATTCATTCCAAACTGAAATTAAATTTGATTCAGAGAATCCAACTGTTCTTTTAATGGTTGGTGTCAATGGAACAGGAAAGACTACAACAATTGCGAAATTAGCAAAGCATTATAAAGAACTTGGAAAGAAAGTTTTATTGGTAGCTGCTGATACTTTCCGTGCTGGAGCAGTCCAACAATTATCTATTTGGGCTAATAGAATAGGTGTAGATATTTTTGAAAGAGGACAAGGTGCTGACCCCGCATCTGTTTGTTTTGATGCTATAAAGAAAGCAATCAATGATAAATATGATTTGGTGATGGTTGATACAGCCGGAAGACTTCATACTAAGGATTATTTGATGGCGGAGCTAGGAAAGGTAAACAGAGTCATTAAGAAGGTCCTTCCTGTGGCACCTCAAGAAATTTGGCTTGCTTTGGATGCAAACACAGGACAAAATGGAGTTCAACAAGCTAAAGTTTTTAAAGAAGTGACTCCTTTGACTGGTGTTGTAATAACCAAGATGGATGGCACATCTAAAGGTGGAATCATCTTAGCAATTCGTGATCAACTCGGTGTACCTGTTAGATTTATTGGATTAGGTGAACATGAGGATGATCTTCGTGAATTCGATTTGGATAGATATCTCTATGCCTTGTTAGTCGGGGAAGATGAGAATTTCGAGGAATAGATATGGAGTCGCTTGAAAACAATACATTGATAGCAACTCTATTATCCATTTATGGGAATCTTTTAGGAAAGGCTGAACTTAGAAGAGCAGAGAAACATTATTTTGATGATTTATCTATTGCAGAGATTGCACAAAATGAAAACACATCTAGAAATGCAGTATATTTATCTTTGAAATCAGCCAAGAAAAAGCTCGAATATTTTGATAAAGTATTAAACCTAAGAGAAAAAGAGAATAAGACTATTGAACTACTTGATAGAATAGACGAGATTGATGAAACTGGAAAGACTAAAGACTCTATAAATGAAATAAGGAGGATATGGACACATGGCATTTGAAAACTTAACTGATAAGCTATCGGGAATATTCAAAAAGTTAAAAGGTCAAGCGACATTAACTGAGAAGAATATGGACGATGCATTTAAAGAAGTGCGTATCGCCTTGCTCGATGCTGATGTAAATTATGACGTTGTCAACCAATTCATGGATGAGGTCAAGAGTGAAGCTATAGGTCAAAAGGTTTTGACTAAGCTGTCTCCTGGGCAACAGCTTGTCAAGATTGTTCATGATAAGCTCGAAGCATTACTCGGTGGCGGTGACAACGATGTCACATTTAATTCTGGAAAGCCTACAGTCATAATGATGGTAGGTCTTCAAGGAACAGGTAAAACTACAACAGCTGGAAAGTTAGCAAATCTATATAAGACAAAGATGAAGAAGAAAGTTCTTCTCTGCGCCGATGATACGCAACGTCCTGCCGCTATAGACCAGTTGAAGACTTTAGCTGATTCAATCGAAGTAGACTGCTATATCGATAGAACAGGAACAAAGCCTCCTTTGATTGCTAAGGCAGCTTTTGATAAAGCTAGAAATGAGAAATATGATGTTTTGATTATCGATACAGCTGGTCGTCTTCAAATCGATGAACCTTTAATGGATGAACTTAAAGAAATTCAAAAGATAATACCTGTAGATGAAACTTTACTTTTGGTAGATGCTATGTCGGGTCAAGATGCCGTCAATGTCGCTACAACCTTTAATAAAGAAATTCCATTGACTGGTTTGGTCATGTCTAAACTCGATGGTGATGCTAGAGGCGGTGCTGCTCTCTCCATTAGAAAAATGACAGGAGTTCCTATTAAATATGCTGGTGTTGGAGAAAAGATAGAAGATTTAGAGAATTTCCACCCTGATAGAATGGCGGATAGAATTCTTGGAATGGGTGATGTTCTGACTTTGATTGAAGATATTCAAGCAAAGATAGATGAGAAACAAACAGAGAAGACTTCCAGACGTTTGATGAATGGTCAATTTGATTTGAATGATCTATTGTCTGTTATGAAACAAATGAAGAAATTAGGCTCTCTTTCCAAGATTTTAGGAATGATTCCTGGAATGCCTAAAATATCACAAGAACAAATGGATTTCATTCAAACCGAATTGAGAAATTATGAAATCATTATCAATTCCATGACTCCTCAAGAAAGAAAGAAGCCTGAAATTATTAAAGCTTCTAGAAAATCTAGAATTGTAAAAGGCTGTGGATTATCCAATCAAGAAATAAATAGATTGCTAAATAGATATGACGCTATGAAGAAACAACTTCCTCAGATGAAAGGCATCATGCAAATGGGCCAGATGGCGAAGATGTTCAATCAAAATCCATCAGGAAGATAAACGATGATTAGCTAGAAAACATCTTTGTTTTCTAGTTTTTTTATAAATAAACCTTGATATTTTAAGTCAATAGTGATATTTTCATAAAGCTTAAAAGAAAGGTGGTGATTACTTTGCCAAAGACAGTAGTAAGAGATGGCGAATCATTCGATGATGCAATGCGTCGCTTCAAGCGTAACGTCAACAAAGCTGGCGTCCTCGCAGATTACAAGCGTCATACAGCTTATCTCAAGAAGGCTCTTCGTCGTAAGATGAAGTCCCAACAGGCTCGCCGTCGTCACTAATCACGGCTACCACCTAACCTCTAGTCATTGAACTAGAGGTTTTTATTTTAAAAAACACATCTTTCGATGTGTCACTTATTAGATTCTATTTCAATTTCTTTAAGAATCAGCAATTCTTCTTTGGTGAATTTCCTATGCACTAACAAATCAGGTCTTTTTTCCAAAGTTAACTTAAGAGCCTGTTTAAGTCTCCATTTTCTTACTTTATCGTGATCACCATCGAATAAAATCTCAGGAATCTCTTTTCCATCATAGACTTTTGGATACGTGTACTGAGGATACTCTAAAAGCCCATCGCTGAAGCTTTCTTCTTCTGTTGATAACTCTGTTATCGCTCCTGGCAAAAGTCTCGTTATCGAATCAGATAAGACTAAAGATCCAATCTCTCCACCGGTCAAAATATAATCGCCTATTGAGATTTGCTCATCCACATAATCTTCGAATCTAGAATCGATTCCTTCATAATGACCGCAAACAATTGTTATATCATCGATGGATTTAGATAATCTTATAGCATCTTTTTGTGTATATGTATGTCCTTTTGGTGACATCAAAATTTTATGTGTGCTCATAAGATTGTTTTTGTTTAGACAATCCATCAAAGGCTCTAGTCTCATTATGAGACCAGCTCCTCCTCCTGTGGGCCTATCGTCGACTCTATGATTCTTATCTAAGGAATAATCTCTTATATTTATAATCTTAAAATTAACAGCATTTTTTGATATAGCTCTTTTGATGATAGAAGAGTCCAAAAATCCATCGAAGAATGATGGAAATAGGGTCAATATTGTGATTGTCTTCATTTAAGAGCCTCTTCACCTAATTCAGTCAATTCGACTTTACCAGGTGTCAAGCTAGGCATCTTACAGAACACGTCAGTTAAAAGAGGCATATAACGAGAGGTAGTATCTGACATGGTGATTACGAAGTAATCTCTAGTATTGATTTTTACTACATCCTTCACTGTTCCTACTTTTTCGCCTTTAGTATTTATGACATCTCTCCCAATTAATTCATCGATGTAAATTGTTCCTGGTAAGGCTTCGACATCAGCATAAATATCTTGATGAATAAATTGAAGTGAATCGTTGATGTCTTCAAATCCTTCGATAGAAACTATAGCTGTACGAAGACCGGGTTTGATTCTACATTCGGTGATTTTGTATTCTTTTCCCTTAATTTCAATTGAATTTCCTTCTTTGAATCTAATTTCAGGACAGTCTGTGAATAAGACAACTTTTAAAGCCCCTCTCAATCCGAATGTGTTGACTACTTGTCCAATTAATTTACGTGCCATATTTTAAACTCCTCAATGTTGATTATTATAATATGAATAACTTTTATAATACATAAGAAAAGCCACCTTTCGGTGGCAACCCTCGGAGATACAGCTCTTATTTGCTCCTGGAATTGGTATCAAATTTCAATGATATCTTTTTTCTTTGGGCTTTTGGAGAGACGTTGACGATAGCTCTTAATGAGTTTGATATTGCGCCGTCCCTACCGATGAGTTTTCCTATGTCACCGTTGTCACAAAGAATCAAATAAGACTGTGATTTCCTTTCATCTTGTGTCAATGTCACAGAGATGCTTTCGGGATGAGATACAAGAGGAATGCATAGCTTCTTTATATCTTCAGATAAATCAATCTTTTCTTCTTCCATGCTTTCCTCCTTTCAAGAAGCTAATTACTTAGTTTTCTTGGCTTCAGCTTTTTGAGCCAAGAACTTTGCATAGACACCTTGCTTCTTCAAAAGTGTCTTTACAGAATCGGAAGGGATAGCTCCACGGAGCAACCACTTGATAGCGAGCTCTTCGTTGACGACCAATTGAGAGTTCTTTCTCTCAAGAGGATCATAATGTCCGAGATCGTCCAAAGATTCAGCGTGAGGTGTACGTCTTGAATCGGAAACAACAATACGATAATAGGGTGAGTTACGACGTCCTATACGTGCAAGTCTAATTTTGACCATAATATAAGTTCTCCTTAAATGCTGCATTACTATAGTCTTATCATTAATCTCTGTCAAGTGTTTTTGCTTTACAGCATAAAAATATTTTTGGGTTTTGCTTTGCTTTGACTTTTTGTTCTTGTTGAAATTAACTGTTGTCTTTAAAATAGCTTTGAAAGTTGAGATTGTGTAAAATGGAAAAACAAGAAAGAGAGCCTGTTTGGGTACCTATTCATAAATTGCTGGGAAAAGTTCCAGGTGGAAGAATTATAATTCCTTTGATTATAGGTTCTATCATAGTTACTATTTGTGATGCATGTGGAGTTAAAGATCCTTGGGGACAAGTCGGTTCACCATCACTCTATCTTTTCTCATCTAAAGGTATAACTATTGTTTTAGGTTTTATGTTGTTCTTTACTGGAACACAAATCGATGTTAGAAAGATGAAGTCGATGTTAGGAAGAGGATTCCCGTTACTCGTTCTTAGACTAGGAATAGCTTATGGACTGTCGTATCTTTTCTTCTTCCTTACTAAAGATTATGACTTTATGTGGATTGGAATATCATTCGTAACATTTACATCTTGTCTTACATCTACGAATGCTGGAATGTTTATGGGTTTAGTAAATCCTTATGGTGATGATGCTGATTATTCATATTTTGGATTGCTGTTGTTGACTGCTCTTCCAGCATTCCCAATGCTTTTGATTCAAGGAAGCACAAGTGGTGGAATTGATTATATGTCTATGATTTCAATCCTTCTTCCTATTTTGTTTGGAATGTTACTTGGAAATTTAGATCCAAGTATTAGAAAAGTATTCAAACACGGAAACGATGTCGTTATTCCATTTTTGGGATTCCAATTTGGATCTGCTATCAAGCTTGGAACAGCTGTTCAAATGATTCCTCAAGGATTGTTTTTAATCGTTTGTTGGTACATATTGGGTGTTCTTCCAAGCATGTTGATGGAAAGATATGTTTTGAAGAGACCAGGCTATATCTCTATGGGCTGCTCTGCCATGGCAGGTGTTGCATTATCTATTCCTGAACTTGTTTATGAAAGAAATATATTTCCTAACTTTGACTCAGTAGCATTAGACAATTCTTTAGCTTCATTAGCTTTGGTTTTGGTTGTAACTTCTATTCTTTGTCCTATTCTTACTGAAAATAACAATAAGTATTATTACAAACATCATAAAGAAGTTTGTGAAAATAAATTTCCAAGTTTGTCTGACTATGTGGAGAAAATGCTCGATAGAGATATGATGAACTCAGAAATGAAGAGAATAAAGAAAGCTAAGAAATATTTGGCAATGTCAGATTATTCATTACTTTCTAAAGAGCAAAAGAAAGAATATAAAAACAATTTAAAGAAAGAACGTGTTGAATCTAGAAAAAAGACTAAGGAACTTCTTCTTTCTATGCCTAAAAAACAACGCTCTATATTCGTTAGACAAAGAAAGTTAGACAAAGAGGATGAACAGCTTTTTGAAGAAGAAGTTTACGCTTTTATGGCTAAGAAAAAGAATCAGTGTCTTGCAATGGCTGGTTTGTTGGAAGATGAAGCTTTAATAGAGGCTTATGATAATAATCCTTTGTTAGATAGTGAAAGAAAGAATTTAGTAAAGAGATTGAAGAAAGAAAATTCGCAATTGACTTTGATTTCTTATTCGAAACGTGAACTAGCTATTAGAGCTGTAGAATCTTACGATATAGCAAAAACCGAATATATAGAAAAATAATATTAAATCTTGAACAAATGAGTGAAAAAGTGGAGAGAGTAGGCATTTGCCCTTTCTCTACCCTTTTAAACTCGACAAAAAAGAAGTAGAATACAAGCGATTTTCGGAGGTGGCATATTATGAACGCATATCAATTTTCTACAATGAATGCCTTGATGTTGGGACATTATGAATCAGTAGAAAAGGTAAAAGATGCCTTGGAACATGGTTTAGTTGGAATTGGTACCTATGAAGGGCTCAATGGTGAAGCGATAATAATTGATGGATGTGCATATAATGGCCTTCCTGGTGGTGAAATTAAGCAGATGGATGTTGAGACTGGAATGGCTTTTGGAATTGTAGCTCCAGTACAAATGATGGGGACAGTTTTTCAACAAAAATCTGTTTTGAATTTAGTAAGCCTTAAAGAGAGAGCTGATGAAGTTCGTAAAGCTGAATGTAAGTCTGATAATTTTATTTGTTTTGCTAGAATTGATGGTGTTTTTGATAGTGTCACTGTTCGCTCTTGTAATCAGCAAAATGAGCCTTATGCTCCGATGTATGAAGTTGCAAAAAGCCAAGTCGAAACAACTAGAAATGATGTCGAAGGAACACTTATAGGATTTTGGTTTCCTAAGTATATGGAGTCTATCAATCTACCAGGATGGCATTTCCACTTCATTTCTGCTGATAGAAAGACATTTGGTGGGCATTGTTTAGAATGTTCCCTTAAGAGTGGATTGATCGGTGGAAAAAAGATAACTGGTCTCGATTTAAGGTTGCCTGAGGATTCTTCTTTTGAAAAGATGAATTTCAATCAAGACTTAAGAGAAAAGACTGCTTCGGTAGAAGGAAAAAGCCAAAAACAAAAATAAGAATATGAGTAAAAAATGCTGATTGCGAAGATCAGCATTTTTTGATTGAAATATAAATTCTTTTGAAATAAAAAATCCGAGGAATAATCCTCGGATAATTTGCTCTGAGATTACTTGGTCTCAGGTGCGGGTTCAGCTTTAGCTTCTGCAGGAGCTTCTGCTTTAGCAGCAGCTTCCTCAGCAGCCTTCTTTTCAGCCTCAGCCTTAGCAGCAGCTTCTTCAGCGGCCTTCTTAGAGATGGCACGTTGTTCTTCAAGAGCTTTCTTTTGCTCTTCGCCCATAAGAATCTGCTTGATTCTTGCACCTTTTCCGTGACGATTACGTAAGTAGTAAAGCTTCTTACGTCTCACCTTACCATGCTTGGCGACTTCGATGAAGACGACATCAGGTGAGTTGAGGAGAAAGGTACGCTCGACTCCGACTCCTGCGGATTCCTTACGAACTTTGAACGTCTTGGAGACACCTGCACCACGAATTGAGATGCAGACACCTTCGAAAACCTGTTGACGTTCCTTGTTGTTCTCACGAATTTTCACGGAGACACGGATAGTGTCACCAGTGTTGAAGTGGGGAAGATCCGGACGAATCTGAGTGGCTGTGATCTGTTGAACTAATTGTTTGTTCATGATCATTACCTCCTAGTAATGTCGCTGCCTTTTGGATGGGTTCACAGGGATTCTTAATCGCACCTGGCGGAGCCAGACAGCATGCGAAAGATATACTCTCGCGGAGAAAGAATATACTACATATTAGACCTAAAAAGCAAATGTTTTTTTCGAATAAGAGAAATTAGCGTATAAAAGAAAAAAAACTGATGAGCAAGAGGCCCATCAGTCAATCTTATCTTATCTCAAATAGTTCTCCCTAATAATTTTTATATCTTCCTCAGTGGTGCTTAATATTTGTTTGCAATAACCTATGATTCCACCATAAACTTCATCTATGGTGT
>OLXC01000073.1_pt1 | contig 32065 bp, 22 predicted proteins | sample 1673851 | NCBI WGS metagenome assembly OLXC01 (sample SAMEA103958130, study PRJEB25191) | human gut metagenome | biome: human-associated habitat [ENVO:00009003]; feature: intestine environment [ENVO:2100002]; material: feces | place: Germany | collected 2013/2015
CCGTGAAACCTGAAAAGCACGTTTATGGAAAGTACGGGAACTTGGCGAAACAATATCTGATAGATAAAGGGATTGATTGGACGATTGCCAATCTTCCCGAATATCTGCACGGTGTTGACAGACAAGCGGACGAACTTTATGACACGATGTACGAAAAACTCTCGAAACAGGAGCGTTTCAGAAAGACGGGTGATTTTATGGAGAACCTGAAAAGGGAAACTGAAATGCAGCAACTGATCGAAGAAGAAATTTTAAGCGAAATCGTGTACGTCAAATAACGGAGGGTAACTATGAAAGCATTAAGAGTTGCGGGAAAGGTTGTAGGTACGGTCGGAAGATATACGCTTGCAGGCGTTCTTATCGTCGGACATTTTGTGATGAACATAATCGGCGTGTTGATTTGCGCCATCACCTCGCAGGGCTAAGGAGTCAAGTATGGATAAAAAAGAAACAACGCCGAGAAGAACGGCGCGCAGAAACTATGAAGAACGCAATAAAGAAAAACGTAAGCAGGCGAGCGGAAACTTCGGTACGATGATACCGAGAGATCTGTTCGAGGAAATCAACGAGTTTTTGGCGAAATACCATATTACGAAAGTGCAGTTGATTTTCGCAGGATATGAAGCCCTGAAAGAACAGATTAGAAAGGAAACGGAAACCACAACTTAATTGTGTATGCGGAAGGCATAGACACGAACAAAGAATCAATTTTAATTGATGAAGCGTAAGTGACTATGCCTTCTGACAACTAAATAACTTTCTCTGCGCTTCATCGAAAAGGAGGACTTTACGGTAAGCGCGGAAGAAAGACAGAAAAACGAAATGATATATCTTGCGTCGGTCGCTGTCATTCGTCGATTGTATCTGAACAAGATAATAGATGTGGAAGTACTGAAACGGCTGAACAAGAAAAACGCGGAAACAATGGGGTGTATCCCTGTGGATTTTATACACTATCATTAAGGAGGTATGGCTATGAGTACTGTCGCCAAGGAAGTACAGGTAATCAAAGCGACAAAGACGGGCGAAAAAGCGGAAAAAATCAGAGTGGCGGCGTATTGCAGAGTCAGCACCGACAAAGATGATCAACTCAACTCGTTTTTTGCACAAATGAGATATTACACGGACTTTGTTCGCAGTAACGACAAAATGGTTCTTGTGGACATTTATGCGGACGAGGGCATCACAGGAACGGAGCTTGAAAAGCGTGATGAAATGAAACGCTTGATACGTGACTGCAAGCACAAGAAGATAGACCGTGTGCTTGTAAAAAGCGTAACGAGATTTGCGCGAAATTCACTTGAATGTATCGAAACGATACGAACTATGAAATCCTGCGGTGTAAGCGTTCTTTTTGAAACCGATCGCATTGATACGGAGAAGATGAACTCCGAAATGATGCTTTACATCAAGAGTGCGTTTGCACAGAATGAATCAACCTCGGCATCTCGAAGAATGTCAACTTCTATCCGAATGAGGATGGAGGACGGAACGTATGTTGCGACGAACGCACCCTACGGCTACAAATTGGTAGATAATAATTTGGAAATTGTACCGGAGGAAGCCGAAGTGATTAAAAAAATCTTTGCCTTGTATCTACAAGGATACGGTACAAATGTGATTGCGAAAATAGTCCGTGAAAGCGACGGGGAAAAACGAGCGTGGAACAAAGAGGGGATTCGGTATATTTTAATAAACGAAAAATATATCGGGGATTCCATGTGGCAGAAGTATTATACGCCTCCTGTTTTGCCTTTACGAGACCGTCCGAATCGCGGAGAACTTCCGAAATATTATTGTGAAGGGACGCAGGAAGCGATTATATCGCGAAAAGATTTTGATGCCGTTCAAAAGCTGATGAAAGAACGCGAAGAAAAGCACTATAAAAGGTACAGAACGGAGAAAAAGTTTTTTTACCGCAAAATAATATGTAGGCATTGTGGTTGGACGTATCGAGCGAAAGAACAACAAAACGGTTATATATGGTCATGTTCAAGAAAAGGGATGATTGGTGGTGAATGCCATGCACGCAGTTATTCTGATGAAGATTTCTATCGGGCGTTTATAAAACTATACAATATATTAAAGCAGAACAAACGCGTTTTGCTTGACGAAACAATATCGCAGTTGCAGACGTTAAAAGTTAAAGTGAATTGTGGAAACAACGTTATTGCGGAAATTGATGAAGAATTGGCGGCACTCGGCAAACAAAACAGCCTTTACAGCCAAATGCTTGCAAACGGCGTGATTGACGAAATAACCTACCACGAAAAGGCAGATAAAATCAAAGGTAAGATTGAAGAACTCCGAAGCCGTCGATTAAAGATAATTAACGATGACGATGAGGAAACCTGTCTTGAAGAATTACGTCAGTTAAGGAGAATTATTGATGAGAGTCCCGATTATCTTACAGAAATGGATAAGGGGTTGTTCGGAAAAATCGTTAAAAAGATATATGCCGAAGAAGATGGTTCATTGAGTTTTGTCTTGCAAGGCGATTTGGAATTGAAAGTTTGTGTGGAGGACAGGAACGATGAACAGAATGATTAGTTTTGGCTATGGATTCGTTGACGGGAAATTAAGTGTGATCGCCGAAGAAGCCGAAATAGTAAAAGGTATATTTTCTGATTACACAAACGGCAAAATCCTGAAAGAGATTGCCGACGATCTGACAACAAGGAAAGTCGATTTTTTCAACGGCAAGTGCAGTTGGAATAAGAATATGATTTTTCGTATCATAGAAAACGGCAAGTACATAGGAGAGGACGGCTATCCTGCAATTATTCCGATTGCCTTGTTTGAAAGAGCGAACTTGATAAAAAAGCAGAAAAGCAAAGTCAAGATTGAATTATCAGAAGAGACGGAGACGTTGAAAAAATATGTTTACTGCGGTAAATGCGGTCGTCTTTTACATCGTCGTTCTAAATGGAGGACACGGGAAAAGTGGTATTGCCTTTCGGATTGTAAATGCGAAAGATACATAGACGATAGGGTTATTATGAGTGCGGTTGATACGGTCGGAAATGCCATAAGGAACAATCCCGACTTGCTTAATGTTGAAACCTGCGATACTTATAAACGAACGCAGGAGATCATGCGCTATACAAACGAAATCGCAAGGATGACGAGTTCGGCAAATCCAAGTTTTAAGACAGGCAAAACGATGATTTTTGAGTGTGCAAACTTGAAATTCCAAGCTTGCCGTGAAAATAGGAGTTTGGCTTATACGGACAAAGTTATTCAGTATAGTAAGAGTGGCGTTTTTGATATGAATTATATTGTAAACGTCGTATCAAAAATCATCATCGAAACGGACGGAACGGTTACGGTTGAGATGATAAACGGAACAAAAATAAATAATAGGGAGGTCGGAAATGCAAACGCAGGCAAGAAGAATCGTAACGAAAATAGATGCGAATCCGATTTTCGTAAAGCAGAATGACGAAAACGGTCTTTTGCGTGTTGCCGCTTATTGCAGAGTATCTACTGATAGCGAAGATCAGCTTGAAAGTTATAAGGCACAGGTTGCTTATTATACTGATGCAATAGCAAAAAATCCGAGATGGCGTTTCGTTGATATTTATGCGGACGAGGGCATTACGGGAACTATGGCGAAGAAACGCACGAATTTTATGCGAATGATGCGTGACTGTGATAAGGGAAAGATTGACCTGATACTGACAAAGTCAGTTGCGCGATTTGCGAGAAATACCGTTGACAGTTTGAATTATGTAAGAAAACTGAAAGCGAAAGGTATCGGCGTATATTTTGAAGAACAAGCCCTTGACTCATTAAAAACTGAGAATGAAATGGCAATCGGTCTGTATAGCGTTCTTGCGCAAGCTGAAAGCGAAAATATCAGCGCAAACGTGCGTTGGGGTATTCAACAACGTATGAAGTCGGGGACGTTTAAGTTTCGATATAATTTGCTCGGATATAGAAAAGGCGAAAACGGTGAGCCAGAAATAGTTGAAGAAGAAGCAAGGTATATCCGTGATATTTTTAATATGTATCTTAATGGCTGCAGCCTTGATCAAATCAAAGATTATCTTGAATCGGAAGGCGTAAGTACCAAGACAGGAAAGACGGTTTGGAGTAAAAGTCTTTTGAAAAACATACTGTCCAATGAACGCTACTGCGGGGACTTGTTAATGCAGAAAACATATACGGAGAACTGTATTACCAAGAAGGTAAAGAAAAATCGTGGGGAAATGCCGAAGTACCTCGTGAAAAACAATCATCCTGCTATTGTTACGCAAAGCACATTCAAAATGGTGCAGATGGAAATGGCACGTCGCGGTAACGTAAGGAAAAAGACGGATTCAGGAATAACGGAGCAGGGAAAATACAGCGGTAGATTTGCACTAACTGATTTGCTTGTGTGTGGAGAATGCGGGAGTCCTTATCGAAGAAAGACATACAGTAGAAACGGTGTGAATCAACGAGTTTGGCGTTGTTTAAGTCGATTGGAAAACGGTACCGCTTTTTGCGCTGATTCCGTAACCATTGACGATGAAAAGATAAAACAAGCAGTAATGCGTGGAATAAGTTCTGCCGTTAAGGATCGTAAGGATGTTTTAGATTTGATACTGTCGAATCTTGCCTATGCGGTTACGGGACAGGATGGTGCGCTGGATGTTTATGCTTTTGAAAAGCAGTTAAAAACATTGAATGACATTATGGATGAAACAATGGAACTTGCGGCAAATTCTTCGGGCGATGGCAAACGCTTTCAACAAGAGATAAGGTCTTTAAGTGAACAGATGGTTGTTATAAGAGAGCAACTTGAAATAGCAAAAGAAAGAATTGCATCAAACGAAAAAATCAATTCGGAGATAGAGAATATAAAAGAGTATTTATCTTCGAGCGATATTTGTTTTACGGAATATAGTGACGTGACAGTAAGAAGATTGGTTGAGTACATCAGGGTGATGAAAGACAACTCAATTATCATCGTGCTGAAAGGTGGAATTCAAATCCGTGAACCCATAGAAACAAACAATTAAATATATATAAATGTAAAACATAAGTCCGGCAGAGTTGTCGGACTTTTATCATCTTTGAGTGAAAAACATCGTCTTTTGCTCACAAACCTACTGCAACTTATAAAAATGCAGTGCAGCTATTTCGTACAACAAAGACATGAAAAAGACAAGTCAGGTTGACTTGTCTTTTTCAATTAAATCCGACTTTGTCGGGTGAAATCTCACTGCGTGAGACGAAAACCGCTACGCGGGTTAAAAGACTAAAGTCGGATTTATTTCATCCTGAGCCTACGGCGAAGGATTTCATTAAATCATAACAAAAATAAAGTTTTCCTTATTGCCATCAAAGGTATTTTCGTTAAACATAAAAATTCGGTTTATTTTTCTTTGCCATTATTACCCACACGGGTTTTCCGGCACGTCGCAAAACGGCAAAGTATTGACAAGTTGACGACTTAATATTATAATATTATTTACAGTACTTATTTTTCGAGGCAAAACATGAGAGCATTTTTCACAATACTTGCGGCGGCGGTTACGATATTTGTATTGATCGTTGTCGGCACGCAAATAGTCTCCTGCGTGCAGGATAAACAGAAAAGCGACGACATTGCAACGTCCAACACCGCAATCGACTGCACGGTAAAGTTTGAAACGCAGGAATACAACGAAACGGAAACACTGGTTTATGCCACGATTTTTATCAAAAACATCGGCAAAACCACAGTAACTACATTTGACATTCAGGCTGTGTTTGTGGACGGCAACGGCAAGGAATTGCGGTGGTTAGGCAACAGAATCGGCTACATCGTCGACAAATACCCCCAAACGGGCGGATTTGTGCTGACAGGCAATGACGGCAACGAAACAGGCGAAAAAACTTACGAACTCAAGACAGACCAACAGGCGAAACTCGGTAAGATTCACGTAAGAGTGGAAAACGAACAATTGGACGGTTTGTTGCTGGGCGTAAAAACCACACAGATTAACAACAACGACGGAGTAACTCAGCTAAACAAAAAGTTCGATTTTCGCGGAGCAGGAACTTACACCGACGCCGCCACCACTACTACGCTGCCCGTTGCGTTGTTGCCAAGCCGCACAAAGCAGGCCATCTGACAAGCGCGGCAAAGTTGCATCACCGACACGACAGTATCCGGGCACGGCGCTAACTTGCCTTGCACCGCTGTCAACCACGCAAAAACACCGCAACAACAAAAAATACGGCTGAACGCCGCACAACACGGAGCAGACATGTCACAAATTACCAAACGCGCACTTGAAGCGTCGCTGAAAAACGTACTGCGCACCAAGCCGCTTAACAAAATTACCATAAATGACCTTGCCGAGAACTGCGGCATAAACCGCATGACCTTTTACTACCACTTCAAGGACATCTACGACCTTGTGGAATGGGTGTGTATCGAGGACGCCACACAGGCAATTGCCGACAACAAACACTACGACACGTGGGAACAGGGCTTTACGCAAATCTTTTACGCGGTGCGCGACAACAAGCCCTTTGTCATGAACGTCTACCGCTGCGTAAGCCGCGAACAGGTCGAGCGGTACCTCAATCCGCTTGTGGACAAACTGATTGTCGGCGTTGTAGAGGAACAATCCGTCGGCATGGTTGTGCGCCAGGAAGACAAGGACTTTATCGCCAGGGTGTATTCCTACATATTTGTCGGCATTATGCTGGACTGGATTGCTTCCGACATGAAGGGCGACCCCGAAACAATCGTGGACAAACTGGCAACGGTAATAAAGGGCGACATTTATTCCGCGCTGACCCGCATGCGTGCCGACAAGTAGCAAATCGCATTGCGCCCCGCGCCTTGACTTTGCCACTGCGCAACAAAAAAAGCAAACGCCGCCGCGGCGCAAAGTCCGCCACGCCACGAAAAGGCGACAAAAACCGCCGACAACCTGCCAAAAACTCGCCGAAATAGCGCAAATACATCAAAATCGGCGAAATGATAAAATTTTTTACAATTCTTTTGCCTGTGATAAATTGTTTATCACGGGCATTTTTTTGTCTATTGTAAAACTTAAAATGTCGATGTACAATGTAGCCACAAAACAAAGCAAGGCACACAAAAACAAGCCTTGTTACTTACGGAGGAACACATTATGTATTATTCGGCAGGAACTTATGAAAGTTTTGCGCATCCGGAAAAACCGCAAGGCGTAGACAAAAAATCGGCATACATCATCGGCACGGGTCTGGCAGGACTTACGGCGGCGTTTTACCTTGTGCGCGACGGTCAGATGAAGGGCGAACACGTACACCTTTTGGAAAAACTTGACCTTGCAGGCGGCAGTTGCGACGGCAGAAAGGACGTAACCAAGGGCTTTTACATGCGCGGCGGCAGAGAAATGGACAACCATTTTGAAGTTATGTGGGACGTTTTCCGCGATGTGCCCAGTATCGAAACACCCAATGTGTCTGTGCTGGACGAGTACTACTGGCTTAACAAGCACGACCCCAACTACTCGCTGTGCCGCGCAACAATCGATTGCGGCAAGGATGCCCACACGGACAAACAATTTAAGCTGGACAAGGCGTCGGCACTTGCGCTGTCCAAGTTGTTTATGACGCCCGAAGATCAACTGGAAGACAAAAAGATAAGCGACGTACTGCCGGACTCGTTCTGGAACACCAACTTCTGGCTGTACTGGCAAACGATGTTTGCTTTCCAACGCTGGTCAAGCGCGCTTGAAATGAAGCGTTACCTGTGCCGCTACGTGCACCACATCGACGGATTGCCCGACTTCTCCGCACTGCGCTTTACAAAATACAACCAGTACGAAAGCATGATTTTGCCCCTTGTAAAGTACCTTGAAGCGCACGGCGTAACGGTGGAATACGGCGTTGACGTCAAAAACGTAGTCATACAGCAAAAAGACGACAAGAAGGTTGCCAAGCAGATTGTGTACGTCAAGGACGGCAAACAGCAGACAATAGACCTTATTGAGGACGACCTTGTGTTTGTAACAAACGGCTGCTGCACCGACACAAGCTGCTACGGCGACCAGACGCATGCGCCCGACCTCAGCAACATAAGAAACGGCGTAGGCGAATCGTGGGATTTGTGGAAAAACATTGCCAAACAAGCCAAAAACGGCGAATTCGGCAACCCGGACGCATTCTGCAGCGACTACGAAGCAACCAACTGGATGAGCGCGACGGTGGCAACGTCCAACGAAGAAATTATCAAGTACATCATGAACGTTTGCAAGCGCGACCCGAGAAGCGGCAAAGTTACCACCGGCGGCATTGTGACGGTAAAGGACAGCACGGACAACTGGTATTTGTCCTGGACAATCAACCGTCAGCCGCAATTTAAGGCGCAGGACAAAAACACCGTGCTTGTGTGGGTGTACTCACTTAACACAAACCGCCACGGCAACTACGTCAAGAAGGCAATGCGCAACTGCACGGGCGAAGAAGTTTGCCGCGAATGGCTGTACCACATTGGCGTGCCGACAAACAAAATCAACGCCCTTGCCAAGGACGCATGCAACACCACCACTTGCTTTATGCCTTACATCAACGCGTTTTTCCAACCGCGCAAAAACAGCGACAGACCGCTTGTTGTACCGCAAGGCGCAGTAAACTTTGCATTCATCGGTCAGTTTGCAGAAACGCCGCGCGACACCATCTTTACAACGGAATACTCGATGCGTACAGGCATGGAGGCCGTGTACACGTTGCTTAACGTTGACAGAGGCGTGCCTGAAGTCTGGGGTAGTTGCTACGACGTAAGAGAGCTGCTTCGCGCATGTTACTACGCACTGGACAAGAAGTCGCTTGACCAGGTTAAGATGAACTTCTTTGAACGCCGCGCCCTCAAAATGGTACTGAAAAAGACCAAGGGTACGGACATCGAAATACTGCTTAAAAACAGCGGACTTGTGAAGTAACGCAAGCGGTAACAATACGCAAAAATTAAGGTCTTTGGCACTACGCCAAAGACCTTTTTGTTACGAAAACTTAATACGTATTGATTTTTTATGGACGATTGCCACTTCGTTTGCAACGTTTAAGCAGTACCTGCGCTTCACTTGCAATCCCGTCGCCATGACCCAGCGCACCGAGTTTTTCCGAGGTAGTAGCCGACACGCTGACAGCATTTTCCGCCACGTTAAGCACGGCGGCAAGAGCCTTTTTCATATTGTCGATATGCGGCGCGATTTTCGGTGCTTCGCACACGATTACTACGGAACAGTTGACAACTTCAAAGCCGTCTTTTGCAGCAACGTCAACGCAAGTACGAAGTAAGTCCATGCTGTTTGCGCCGAGATATCTGTCGTCGTCCACGGGGAAAAGGTGCCCGATGTCGCGTTTGTTTGCCGCGCTAAGCACCGCGTCGCAGATTGCATGACATACCACGTCCGCGTCGCTGTGACCGACAAGAGATTTGTTAAACGGAATATCAACGCCGCCCAGACGAACGCCGTTACCCTCGCCGAAAGCATGCACGTCAAATCCTGCCCCTGTGCGGAAGTCCGGCAAATCGCCGTCGTAAGTTATTTTTTTGTTGCTTGTTTCGCCGTCAACAAAGTGAACGTCTCCGTATTTTGCAAAGTAAAGCGTGCTTTCGTCGGTAAAACTTTCGCCGATTGCATCGGCAAACGCAGCCGTAAGTTTAGCAAAATCAAAAATCTGAGGAGTCTGCACGGCAAGCAAATTTTCCCTACGTATTGTCTTTTTGCTTACATCGTCAACGTACCACACCGTATCCGTTACAGGCGTTGCAGGCACCGCACTGCCGAACCGTTCCGCTTCGGCAAACAGTCGTTCGACAAGGGCGCGGCTGACAAAAGGTCTTGCCCCGTCATGCACGGCAACAACGTCGCAACCGTCGCTTACGGCGTTAAGTCCGTTAAGTACCGATTGCGTGCGGGTGTCACCACCCTCGGTAAAAATCGTGCCGTCGACGTGCGCGCCGACAACTACTATTTCGTCGGCAATTCCGCGAAAAGCGTCTACCGCGGCGGTCAGCACGGTGCCGTCAAACAGTGGCTCGGCAAGTTTGTTTGCGCCGTACCGCGAGGAAACGCCGCCGGCTACAATAACCGCGCTACGCATTGTCCACCATTATTTCGTACATGCTGTCCGCTTCGTCCTTTTTGACCGTTTCGCGCAAATCCTTGACGCGGAATGTCAACGCACCGCCTGCGAAGTGTACGCATACGATGTCGCCGATTTTAAGTTGACAACCGGGCTTTGCAGGGCGACCGTTTACGTCAATCTTACCGCCGTTGCATGCTTCCTGCGCCACCGTGCGGCGTTTAAGTATTCTGGATACCTTCAAAAATTTGTCCAATCTCATTTTTTCACCCGTCGCTTTACGCGACAAATTTTTTTATCGGCGTCGTTCAACGCGCAATCAACCGCCGTTCCTCTTACAAAAATCACCGATGACAGGCAAATCACTCCTGTTTGCAAGCCGACAAGCATTTTGTTTATTATATCATTTATCTGCCCGATTTACAAGCGGTTGTAAATACCGACGGAAAATTTTGTAAAGCCTCCCCGAATATGTCTCATTAGCGCAGTTGAAGGTTTCCCCCACTGAAATAGGGGTGGCTGACTCTCAAGCGACAAAGTTAAACCACTACACTTTACAACATGACATATTAAAAAACTTTAGGGTTAATGTAGTCATCACCAATAATTTTACTGGCGTACCGGCGGCCGATTATACGTTAAACCCCACTTACCCTGCATACAGCAAAAAAGGTGCGGACTTCGTAGTAAAATCCGCACCGTTAATTATTTGTTTTACAGCCGCCTGTTTTCAGGCAGACCATCGCATAATGTCAGCGTTGCACACGACCGCTTGCGTCGCCGCCTGCCAGAGTTTGTACTTCCTTGACGGAAACCATATTGTAGTCACCCTCGATGCTGTGTTTCAGCGCGCTTGCCGCCACGGCAAACTCGATTGCTTGTTGCGGATCGTAACTATTGCTCATAGCGTAAATCAGTCCACCGCCGAAACTGTCGCCGCCGCCAACGCGGTCAACGATGCGCAAAGCATACTTCTTGCTGAAATAAGCCTCGCCGCCCGTGTACAGCATGCCCGACCAGTTGTTGTCGCTTGCCGAAATGCTTTCGCGAAGAGTGATTGCCACTGCCCTGAAACCGAACTTGTCCGTCAGTTGCTTTGCGACGGAAACATAGCCTTCGCGGTTGAGTTTGCCCGTAGTAATGTTGGTGTCGGTTGCTTCGATGCCGAACACATCCTTGGCATCCTCTTCGTTGGCAATGCACACGTCAACGTATTTACAAATCTCGCTCATGGTTGTACAGGCTTGCTCTTTCGTCCACAACTTTTTGCGGAAGTTAAGGTCGCAAGACACCGTAATGCCCATACTATGTGCCGCCTTGACTGCTTTAAGCGTTATTTCTGCGACGTTTTTGCTTAGTGCAGGCGTAATGCCGGTAAAGTGGAACCACGTTGCGCCCTTAAGAATCTTGTTCCAGTTGAAGTCGCCTTTTCCTGCCATTGCAATTGCGCTGCAGGCGCGGTCATAGATAACTTTGCTGGGGCGTTGACTTGCGCCCTTTTCGCAATAATAGATACCTACACGCTCACCGCCGCGCACGATAAGGCTTGTATCCACGCCGAATTTGCGCAAGCTGTTGACGGCGGCTTGTCCTATTTCGTGTTCTGGCAGTTTGCTTACAAACGCCACAGGCACGCCGTAATTTGCCAAAGACACGGCAACGTTGGCTTCGGCACCGCCGAATGTTGCTTCCAGATTGTCCGACTGCACAAAACGCAAATATCCCTGCGGTGCAAGTCTAAGCATCAATTCACCAAATGTAATTACTTTCATATTAGTTTCCTTGTTTGTATATTTGTTTGAAATTCTCCCGAGGCGCAGTTGTTGTAGCAATCGATTACGCAGATATTGTCGATCGGGAGCGCCTGATGCTCGCTTCGCGACGAGCATTTAGGTAAATGTATTCTTTTGTTTCAATTGCCGCCGTCGCTCAGATGTCCCTATCGACAACACCTGCGCACTCGATTGCAAGAGTTTGTTGCTTCGTTTCATTTTTTTTGCAATCAATGCGCTCGGGTAGTATTTGCAGTAATTACAAACTTTCCTCGAGGAGCGGCACTCGACGGTCAATCGGTCAAGGGCGTCGTAATCCACAAAACCACAAAATACTATTGTACTCTTCCTACAATGCGAGGTCGGAGATGAGTGCGTAAGGCGGCAACAGGGCAGTGCATCGCGACAGGCGCGCAAGCCGAGGCTTGACCATTAGAAGAAACAATTTTTAGTCGTCCATGTCAGGTGGCTTAGTGGCTAGATGGCGTGAGATACGATGCCGATGTTGCAGATTAACTACAACAACTTTTAGCAATGCGAGGTCGGAGCTTGCGTCAGATAGCCACAACAGGCGACGCGTGTGTTGAGGTAATGTACTACAGCGTACATGACGAAACCGCGCTAGCACGTAGTGGCTAGATGGCGTGAGATACGACCTCGCACACTTTGCGGCAGTTTTCAACAATGTCCCCTTTCATCATAAACGACCCACCTACGGCGTAGATTTTGTCAAAAGAAAGAAACTCTTCCAGGTTGTCGAGATTTACGCCGCCCGTAGGAATAAACTTGACTTGCGGGAACGGTCCCGACAACGCTTTGAGTGCTTTTAAGCCGCCATACACGCCGGCAGGGAAAAACTTGATTATGTCAATGCCCAGTTCCAACGCCTGCATAATCTCCGTAGGGGTTACACAACCGGGGTAATAGGGCAACTTGTTGACCTTGCAAACGTTTGCCACACCCTGGCTGAGCCCGGGTGACACGATAAACTTTGCGCCTGCTTCCACCGCCTCTTCGGCTTGTTCGGCATTGATTACCGTGCCTGCGCCGATGTTCATGTCGGGAAACAGTTTTACGCCCAGCGCAATTGCTTCCTTGGCGCACGCCGTGCGGAAAGTAATTTCCGCCGTATTGATACCGCCGTCGCGAAGTGCCTTCAGCGTAGGCTCGGTATCCTGCAAATCCTTGATTACAACTACAGGTATTACTCTGTCCATAGTAAAATCTCCGTCAACTTTGTAAGTAAAGCAAACACAGTGCGTTGCTTTGCGTAATGCTTCAAAGGCGTAACGACAACGTTTCCGCAACAACCGGGCGACGCCGGCGCAGCCTTGTTTGAAGCCGCTTCGCCGCCGATTTTTGTCGCATTTCAACGTCGCAGACGACTGCTTTGTCAGTCAAAATATCGCCCGTTTATTAAACACACGAACATCGACAAACACTACTGCATTTTACCGAAAGTATTATACCACCGCCGTCGCTGTCGTTCAATTGCAAAACTTATTGAATTAGTTTGCATTTCTTCTACAATACGCTTGAAAAAAATGCGAAAGACAGATATAATCGAAGTATGTTTAATTTTCTATACAAAAACATCGACTTTGCCCACAAACTCGGCACGGCAAGCGAGCCCACCGACAACTACAACAAACACCTGCACACCGTTAACGAGATACTGTTTCTGGTCAAAGGAAACGTACGTTACAACGTGGAGTCCGAGTCGCGTTTTTTAAGCGAAGGCGACCTTATTCTTATACGCCCGGGCAAATACCATTTCGGCGAAGTTTACAAGGAAAAACAGTACGAACGCTACGTGCTGAAATTTCCCGATTCCGTCCTGCCACCCTACCTTGCCGAACGTTTGCAAAGCCTCAATGCTTTTTTCGGCGACGCAAAAAAATACGCGCTGATGTTCAACCAGTTAGACTCGTATTACGACAACTTTTCGCCCGAAGAAACCTACACGTTGTTTGTCTGCGAGTTGACGAAACTACTTATCATGATGTGCCGCGAAAATGTCGTGGCAACCACCGCTTCGGACAACTTCATTGCACGACTTACCGACTACATCGACGCGCACGTGCGACAATCTGTTTCGCTTGAGTCACTGAGCCGCGAATTCAACTTTTCAAAGTCTTACATTTCCAACGAATTTAAGCGCACGATGAAAATACCCGTAATGCAGTATGTGCGATACAAAAAAATAATTGCCGCACACCAGATGATACTTGCAGGTGAAAAAAAATCCGCCGTCGCGGAGATGTTCGACTTCAAAGACTACTCTACTTTTTACCGCTCGTACGTGAAGATTATCGGACACGCCCCCGGCAGCATCGAAAAGGACTGAATTTTCAAATAAAATTCTGCTTTTGACATGGATTAAGCCGAATGCGCCGGGTTAGTTTGTCGCAACTTTTCAAAAATAAGATCTGGCATATTAAAACAAAAAACGCCTTTACACAGCAAAAAGCACCGCGAACGATATCACGGTGTTTTACTTTATTACTCAAAATATATTTTTGTAAATTGTCTTATAGCGACTACGGATATGTCATGCCTGACAAATCCGAAAGCTCAATTGAATGTTACTTCTTGTCAACAACAATTTTCACAACAACTATCAGACAGGCAATCAAATCATGTCAACGGTGACAGTCATGTTGCCGCCCTTATTACAAACATTTTAACCACAAATAATTGAAAAAAGATTGAAACACATTGCGACTGGCACAAATTACCACAACCGGACAAGACTTTCAAATAACTAATGGGTTGATGTATTTCACATCACAAATACAAACTTTCTACGGTATATTTATTGAAGTGCAACCTTTCACAATTCAAAAATATTCAAGAAAATGCAGACTCAAAAATCGAAATAATTTTCGCCACAAAATTTTTGTGAGGGCGCAGATTGGTGCAGATTGGCACAGCAGGGACGGCTGCGCGAAAGGAGTGTACAAAGATGTACATGACTTGAGCGCAACCGTTCACGCAGTGACAAGATGTGCTAATATGCGCCCTCACAACCTAAAATGTGGCGGGCAACATAAATACCACTCGCCGACGCATGCGACAAACTGTGCGTAACGCCGCTGCCGTCGCCAATCATATACAAGCCCTTGTGCTTGGTTTGCAGGTCATTGTCGATGTCAACCTGCATGTTGTAAAACTTAACTTCCACGCCGTACAGCAGGGTGTCGTCGTTGGCTGTACCGGGAGCGATTTTGTCAAGGGCGTAAATCATTTCGATAATTCCGTCCAGTATGCGCTTGGGCAAGGCAAGGCTAAGGTCACCGGGGGTTGCCTTCAGCGTAGGTACCACATTACCCTCTTCAATGCGCTTAGGTGTACTGCGGCGACCGCGAATAAGGTCACCGAAGCGTTGCACCAGCACACCGCCGCCAAGCATGTTGGACAGTCTTGCAATGCTTTCGCCGTAACCGTTGCTGTCCTTGAACGGCTCGCTGAATTCCTTGGCAACAAGCAACGCGAAGTTGGTGTTGTCGGTGCGTTTGCCGTCGTCGCTGAAACTGTGTCCGTTGACAGTAACAATACCGTTTGTGTTTTCCGTGACGACAATTCCGCGCGGATTCATGCAGAACGTGCGCACGTTGTCCTCAAATTTTTCGGTACGGTACACGATTTTGCTTTCGTACAGTTCGTCCGTCAGGTGCGAGAAAATTTCCTGACGAAGTTCTACGCGCACGCCGATGTCAACGCGGTTGGACTTGGTACCGATACCTAGTTTTTCGCAAACGTGTTCCATCCATTTGCTGCCGCTGCGACCTACGGAAACAATACACTTGTCGCAGACGCAACTTTGTTTGGCTGTGGCAACGATGTACTTGTCGCCGTCCTTGGCGATGTCCGTCACGGGCGTATCGAAGAAGAAATCAACTTTGTCCTTGAGGTAGTTGTACAAGTTTTCAAGCACTATGTAGTTGACGTCGGTGCCGAGATGGCGCACTTCGGCATTTAACAGGTTAAGTTTGTTTTGCATGCAGATTTTTGCGAAACGAGTGCCTGCCGTGCTGTACATTTTTGTATGCTCGCCGCCGAAACGCATGTTGATGTTGTCGACGTAGCGCATAAGTTCCGTCGCGCGGTCTTTGCCGATGTAGCGATACAGACTGCCGCCGAAATCGTTAGTGATGTTGTATTTACCGTCGGAAAACGCGCCTGCACCGCCGAAACCCGACATTATGGAACAGGTCGGACAACCGATACAATTTTTGATGCGAACGCCGTCTATCGGGCACCTGCGCTTTGCAAGCTCGTGACCGCTGTCGAATACGGCAATGGATTTGCCGCTTGTTGCCAGTTCGTATGCGGCGTAAATTCCGCCGGGACCTGCCCCGACGATGATGATGTCGTACTGTTTCATAATTACCTCCGAGTGTGAGTGAAATACACTTTTAATTTTCGTTAGCGCCGCGCATAGAGCGGCAAGTTGCGACGTCGAAAAAACGAAATCGCTTTTTTTTATTTTTAGCACCATCAGTCCGATTTTACGGCGTAGATGAAAGTATCATAACAAAATATCGCAAACCAGTCTATCCTGCGCCGCAGATAGGTGCAGAGGGCGGCAACAGTTGACACCACACGATATGAACGGACTGCCGTCGGCTGTAATAAAGACGTAATAATAGTCGCCCCACCGGCGAGGTGCGTAGCCACCATATGCGCCTATATGCGGCGCAGGATCACATAGCCCATGGGCGACAGAACGCACCTATCCTTGTACTCGCGCCCTGTCAGCAAATCCCGATAGGTGTCGGGTAATGTCAGTTCGTAGTCCACCGAGCCGCGGTTTACGGCTACAACCGCTTCCGTGCCCGAGGCAGCGTCGTTGCGACGGAAAGCATATACTCCCTTTTCCGCAGCAAGTTCCGAAAAGTCACCGTCGCTGAACACAGGCAAGCTGCGTATTTCGCCGAGCCTGCGGTAGAAGTCCAGCAGCAGTTTGTTTTCCTTGCCCCATGGGTAACAACCGCGACAGAATGGGTCTTTGTAACCTTCCATGCCCACTTCGTCCCCGTAATACACGCACGGAAAGCCGAAAAAGGTGTACTGCAACACGGCAGCCGTTTTGAGCATTTTGCAGCCGTGGCGATACTCGTCGTCGGTAAGTTTGACAAGCGACATCGCTTCTTTGCCGACGTTGTCCATGTTTTTGCCGGCAAGATTGGTAAGAATACGGACGGTGTCGTGCGTACCCAGAATGTTCATAAGGTTGTTGCGCACAAAGGGCGGATAGTTGTTGACCAGATCGAACACAGTGCGCGACAGCGATTGTTCGTTACCGCTGCGCACAAAGTCGATAATGCCGTTCATAAGCGGGTAGTTCATTACCGAATCCAGCTGACTGCCGTCCAGGTAATGGCGGCGCACGCCGTAGTCGATTTTGTTGCTGGCGTCCTCCCACACTTCGCCGATGATTGCCGCCTGCGGATTTTCCTTTTTTGCCGCGGCGACAATTTTGTCAAGCATACAGTCATCGATTTCGTCCACAACGTCAAGCCGCCAACCGCTTGCACCGCGTGCAATCCAGCGACGAACAATGCCGTTTTTGTCCGTAAAGTACTTTTGTGCACTTTTGCTGCGGGCGTTGATGCGCGGCAACGTGCGGAAATTCCACCAACACTCGTAACTGCCGTCGGGACGGAAGTTGAACCAGTCGCGGTACGGACTTTTCGGGTCGCGATACGCGCCTTCGTTGCCGTACTTGCCCTCACGGTTGAAATACTTGCTGCTGCTTCCGACGTGGTTGAACACGCCGTCAAGGATTACATGTATGCCCAGATTGTGAGCCTCGGCGCAAAGCCGTTCGAAGTCCTGCTGTGTGCCGAACATGGGGTCGATTGTTTCGTAGTCCTCGGTGTCGTACTTGTGGTTGCTGTACGCCTTGAATATGGGGTTAAGATAGATTGTGGATACGTTGAGGCTGCGAAGGTACGGCAATTTGGAAATTACGCCTTCGAGATCGCCGCCGAAAAAGTCGCGGTTGAGCACCACACCGTCCTCGTCGCGAAAATAGGGTTGCTCGCCCCAATTGCGCATAATTTTGTCCTCGTTGGGGACGGCTTTGCCGCTTGCGCAAAAACGATCGACAAAAATCTGATACATTACGCCCTTGTTGAGCCAGGTCGGCGTTTGGTAAATCTTTTTGTAGACGGACAGTTGGTAGGGGCGGACGTTGTCGTAAAACAGCGACGGGCGGCGATTTTCGTCCATGCCGATAAAGTGCTCGTAGGTTACGCCGTCCATGACAAAGTAGTAACGGTACAGACCTTTTTTCAGGGAGAGTTCCGCCACGTAGTTGTCAAAACCGTTGCCGCTTTCGTCGCGGTACATAGGGTAGTCGCAGGTAAAACTGCCGTTGTCGTCGTATACGCGCATTGTGACGGAGGACGGATTGACTATTTGATTGATTTGCAGTCTTACGCCGAAAGGCATATCTTCGGCAACTGCGCCGACGACGCTTTTGAAAAACGGGTCGATGGGGTTGTACTTAATGTAGGTCATAAATTTTTGATGTCAGAACAAACTTAATAAATGCGACACGCCCGAAAACAATTGTTGTCAACGGGTTCCCGTCAAGGTGTTGCCACTCGTGCGAGCGCGTGCTCGCTCGCTTCACTTCGGGCATTTTAGCCTGATGGTAGGCAGCCTGCCCAGCCGCGCCCTCGTTCAGATGTCGCTGCGTGGCAACACCTCGCCACCCGTGCAAGACGAACCTCTGATTTACACTTGCAATCACACTCGCGTTTTTTCGTTCGGGCGTTCTGCAAGCAAAAATATTGTCGCCCATATCGGCTCAACACCCTTTTGTTGCACGGCACCCGTCGGTCAATCAAGCGGTCAAAGGCACGTTTTCCACCTGCAGACAATGATTTTATCACCTGTTTTGTAAGCAATTTTCACATACGTATGCAAAAATCGTTTACGAACTCACGTATACACCGCATCTAACAAATTGGTGTGCAGGGCGGCAAAAAATCATATGAGCGACGGCGAAGATTGAGTTACACAGCCACAAGCCAACCAAGGGCGGAGATGGGTGTGCAGGGCGGCAAAAACTCACTTGAGCGACGGCGAAGATTGGTGCAGATTGACACGGCTGGGACGGATGGGCGAGAGGAGTGTACATGGGCGTACATGACTTGAGCACAGACGTCCACGCAGTGTCAAGATGTGCCGATATGCGCCGTAGCTCAGTTCATGTGCCAAATCTTAGTCGCATACTCCCTCACCGCCCTGTCTGCCGAGAAACGTCCCGCTTCCGAGATATTTTTCAGTGACATACGGTTCCATTCGTCAACGTCGCGATACGCCTTGTCCATGCGGTCGGCTGTCGCCACGTAATCGGCGAAGTCGGCAAAGCACATGTAAGGGTCTGCCATTCCGTTGCTGCGAAGCAGGTAGTTGGACACGCCCTCAAACGTTTCGCCTGCAAAGCCGTTGTTGAGTTCGTCCACCACTACGCGCAGGCGCGGATTTTTGAAATAGTAGTCCATGCTGTTGTAGCCTTTCGCCCACGTTTCGGCAACTTCGTCGGCATTCATACCGAAGATGAAGATGTTGTCGTCACCGACAGCCTGGTGCATTTCCACGTTCGCGCCGTCCTCGGTGCCAAGCGTAAGTGCGCCGTTTATCATAAACTTCATGTTGCTTGTGCCGCTGGCTTCCTTGCCGGCAAGCGAAATCTGTTCCGACACTTCCGCCGCGGGGATAAGGTTTTCCGCCATGGTCACGCAGTAGTTTTCCATAAACACGACGTTGAGTTTTTTGCGGATTTCGGGGTGAGATTCCAGATCTTTCTGAATGAGACAGATAAGTTTGATTACTTCCTTTGCACGGTAGTAACTTGCCGCCGCCTTTGCGCCGAAAATAAATGTTTGCGGCGTTACGTCGAGGTCGGGGTTTTCTTTGAGGTCGTGATACATCGACACGATTTTGAGTACGTTAAGAAGTTGACGTTTGTACTCGTGCAGACGCTTTACCTGCACATCGAAACGCGTTTCGGGGTCGATTTTTACGCCGAGTTTCTTCATTGCGATGTCGGCAAAGCGTTTTTTGTTGGCAAGTTTGATGTCGGCCATGCGCTTGTGTACTTCCTTGTCGTCCACAAAGGCACCGAGTTTTGTAAGTTCCGACGCGTCGGACACAAAGCCGTCGCCGATAAGTTCCTTGATGAGCGCGGTAAGTTGCGGATTGGACTGACACAGCCATCTGCGGTGCGCAATACCGTTTGTTACGTTGGTAAATTTGCCCGGGTTAAGCGCGTAAAAGTTTTTGAACAGGTCTTTTTTGAGGATGTCGCTGTGCAACGCGGACACACCGTTGACCATGTGCGAGCCGATGACGGACAAGTTTGCCATACGCACCTGACCGTACGCCACGATTGCCAGGTCGGAGACCTTTTTCCAGTCCTGCGTTTTGTCCCAGAATTCGCGGCAGGCACGCTCGTTGATTTCCACGACAATCTGGTAAATGCGCGGAAGCAACGACTTGAAGATGTATTCCGGCCAGCATTCCAACGCTTCTGCCATTACGGTGTGATTGGTGTACGCCGTAACTTCGGTGACAAGTTTCCACGCGTAATCCCAGGAAAGATGATACTCGTCAATCATAATGCGCATAAGTTCCGCAACGGCAAGCGCAGGGTGCGTATCGTTGATGTGCACAGCTACCATTTTTGTAAAACTGTCAAAAGTTCCGTAACGCTTGATGTGGTCGGAAACCACGTTTTGCATTGCAGCCGACACAAGGAAGTATTCCTGTTTAAGGCGCAAAATTTTGCCTTCGTCGTGGTCGTCGCTGGGGTACAGCACCTTGGTAATCATTTCTGCTTCGGCTTGCTCGTTCATGGCGCGCATGTATTCGCCCTGACCGAACGCATGGAAGTCAAACGGCTTGTTGGCGCGTGCCGACCACAGACGAAGTACACCCACGGCATTGGCGCGGAATCCGTCCACAACCATATCGTAGGGGAAGGCTTCCACTTCCTGGCAACCGACCTGCTGATACACAGGTCCGTTTTCCGTCCAGATTTCCTTCACTTCGCCGCCGAATCGCACAATCTGCGTCTTGTCGGGACGTTCCTTAAGCCACACTTCGCCGCCGGGCAGCCAGTTGTCCGGAAGTTCCGTCTGCCAGCCGTCGACAATCTTTTGTTGGAAGAAGCCGTACTCGAAACGCAGCGAGTGCCCCATCACCGGGTAGTCTTCCTTGGCAAGGCAGTCGAGGTAGCACGCGGCAAGCCGTCCCAGACCGCCGTTACCGAGCCCTGCATCGGGTTCGCACTCATACAGGTCGTTGATGTCCGTTTTGTAGTACTTTTTGAGTGTGTCGGCAAACAACGATTCCAGTTCCATGTTGAACAGGTTGTTTTTAAGGCTTCTGCCCATCAGAAATTCCATTGACAGGTAATGTACGCGTTTGCGTTCGCGCGCTTTGTGTTCGTGGTTGAACTCGGCGCGTTTTTCCAGCAGCATATCGCGCACGACGGAAGCAACACACTTGTACAGTTGGCGTTGCGTAAGTTCGCTTGCGTTTGAACCGAAGTTTTTGTTTGCGGCACCTTCGATAAGGTCTTTGATGCGTGTTTTTGTAAGATTGTTAGACATGTATTTCTCCAATAGGGACGCGTTTTACGCGGCGACATTCATTTTTTTGCCGACTTTTTGCAAACTTTTCGGGCAACGATTTACCGAAAAATCGATAAATATCATATGTATTTTTCGTCGGTTTTGCAACGAAATTTTACATACGTATGTAAATTTTGACAACAGGCAAGGCTTTCATGCAACTTAACCTGCCGCACAAATCAAACCTTTTTGTAGTACTGCACCGAAGAGGCAGGCATTACCACTTCGACATAACCGGCGTCCGAAGTAAGCGTTTCGGCAACGTCCACACCTCTGCCGCCGTACTTGAAGTCGTCGCTGTTAAGCACCAGTTCGTACTTGCCCTTGTCCACGTTAAAGCCGTAGTTGTGGTAGTCGTACTGACTGAAGTTGAGCACCACAAGCATTACGTTTCCTTTTTTGTCAAGGCGTTCAAACACAAGCACGTTGTCGGCGGCGCGGTCGGCAAGTATCCACTTGAAACCATCCCAACTCTGGTCCAACTGGTACAGCGGTTTGTATTTTTTGTAAGTCTTGTTAAGTTCCCTTACGAAGCGTTGATGAGCGTCGTGCTTGGGGTAGGTAAGCAACATCCAGTCAAGTTCTTTTGCCTCGCTCCACTCATTCCACTGGGCAAGTTCGCCTCCCATAAAGTTCAACTTTTTGCCGGGATGAGCATACTGAAAACCGAGCAACGTCTTGAGTTGCGCAAACTTGGTGTCGTAGTCGCCAAACATCTTGTTGATAAGGCTGCCCTTAAGGTGTACAACCTCGTCGTGTGACAACGGCAAAATGTAATTTTCACTGTATGCGTAGCACATGCCGAATGTAAGTTTGTTGTGATGGTCGGCGCGCCACAGTGTGTCGGTCTGCATATAACTGAGTACGTCGTTCATCCAGCCCATGTTCCACTTGTAGTTGAATCCAAGTCCTCCTACATATGTCGGGTGCGTAACCTTTGGAAACGCCGTCGATTCTTCCGCCACAAACAGCGCGTACGGGCAAGCCTCAAACACACGACAGGACAGTTTTTTAAGGAAGTCTATGGCTTCCAGATTTTCCTTTCCTCCCCACTTGTTGGGTCGCCATTCGCCATCCTTGCGGTCGTAGTCGAGGTACAGCATACTTGCCACCGCGTCTACGCGAAGCCCGTCAAAGTGAAATTCCTTAAGCCAATACAGCGCGTTGCTTACAAGGAAACTTTGCACTTCGTAGCGGCTGTAATCAAACACACGCGTGCCCCAACCCTTGTGCTCTTTCTTAAATTCGTCGGCGGATTCGTAGCAGCAGGTGCCGTCAAAATCTATCAGTCCCTGCGCGTCCTTGCAGAAGTGCGCCGGAACCCAGTCCAGAATTACGCCTATACCCGCGTGGTGAAAAGCATTGACAAGGTACCGCAAATCGTCGGGCGTGCCGTAACGGCTTGTCGGCGCGTAAAAACCAGTCACCTGGTATCCCCAGGACGCGTCCAGCGGATGCTCGGCAAGCGGCATAAATTCCACATGTGTGTAGCCCATTTTTTTGACGTATGGCACAAGGTACTTTGCCAGATCGCGGTAACTGTACATATGCCCGTCGTAATGTCTGCGCCAACTGCCTGCATGCACTTCGTAAATGTTTATCGGGGCTTTGTATACGTCCTTTTTGCTTTGTTTTGCCGTCCAATCATCGTCCGTCCACACAAATTTTTCCGGCGGATCGTAAATCACGCTGGCTGTCTTGGGGCGAAGTTCGCAACAGGTGCCGTAAGGGTCGGCTTTGTACAGCACGTTGCCGCTTTGCGTAGTGATTGCGTACTTGTAGCAATCGCCGTGCTTGGCTTCAAGCGTAATCTCCCATATGCCGTCGTCCCGCACCATTGCGTCGTGGTTGACAAGCCAATTGTTGAAGTCGCCGATTACTGAAACGGCAACGGCGTTTGGCGCCCATACGGCAAAACGATAAGTGCCCTCGCCTGCGCGATGACAACCAAGCAGTTCGTATGCGTTTGTGGACTGTCCGTTGTAAAATTCGGTAAATTGTGACATGATTGCTTTTCCTTTTTTTGTATGATTGCAGGAATTTTGCGGGAAAACCTGAGATTTGCCGGGGAGAGAAACTTTTTGAAAAAAGTTTCTCTCCCCGAACCCCTTTCTTCAAAAACTTTTAATTTAGGTGTCTGAACCGTACATTAAACTTTTTAAGCCCTAATATCATATTGCATTTTCAAACCCACTACCGCAACCTCACCAAGTGAGCTTTCATCCGACTTGTCGGATTTCTTCTTGCGTAGCAAGATTTCATTTGCCGTCAGGCAAATTTCGTTGCGCGTACCATTAAGTGTTTTTGTCCGCTGCTTTATATTGCGTGTTTCTATTATGGACGTCCTTGACCATGAGGGGTGGGCGGTCGGGGTAGCGGCGCTGTGGGGCACCGCCAAAAGTGCTGACGTTGAAAATGGCTCTACACCACTATTTACAATTACGTCCGCCGAAGTTAGCAAAATCGAAGTACACAAGCAGATTATAAATGGTTAACTTGCTTCTTACGGGGTGGCGAGGTGTTACCCTACAGCGACATCTGAACGAGGGCACGGCTGGGTAGGCTACCTACCATTATACCTCAATGCCCGAAGTGAAGCGAGCGAGCACGCGTTCGCACGTAGGGTAATTCCTCGTCAGGACCCATTACTTCAACTTCATTACTTCGGCGACAAATTCCGTGCTCGTCGCCCTTTTATACAGCCTTTTCAACGGCAACGCAACTACCGCTTTGCCTCGTCCGTCACTGCTTTAAGCCACTTCGCATTTGCCGTGCAAAAGTCGCCGCGCTTAGCCATGTATTTCCAACAGCCGGATGTGCCAGGCAAGTTCATACGACATTCCGTGCCGTCCTCGGCGATGTCCTGCATACAGTACACTACCAGTTCCGCACGACTGTCGGCAAGCGATCTGACAAGTTGATGTGCAATATGTTCGCCGTCGGCGTAGCCCATGGTACTAAGTACGCGCTGTTTTGCGCCGTCATCAAGGCTGTCCCACCAACCTTGCGTGGTATCGTTGTCGTGTGTGCCGAGATATGCTACGCAGTGTTCGTCGAAGTTTTGCGGCAAAAACGCGTTTTTCGGGTTGCCGTCAAAGGCAAACTGAACCACTTTCATACCTGCCATACCGCAGCGGTTGCGAAGTTCCTGCACGCTGTGCGGAATGTCGCCAAGATCCTCGGCAATTATGGTAAGTTGCGGCACACTGTCGGCAATAGTTTTCAAAAACTCGTACCCGACGCCACGTTTCCAATGTCCGTGGCGTGCGGTCGATTCGCCGTATTTTATTGCGTAGTAACTGTCAAACGCGCGGAAGTGGTCGATACGCAACACATCAAACAACTCGGCGCACTTTGCCACTCGGCGAAGCCACCAGTCGTAGCCGTCCTTTTTCATTGCGTCCCAGTCGTACAGCGGATTGCCCCACAACTGTCCGTCCGCGCTGAAGTAGTCCGGCGGCACACCCGCAACCCAACTCGGACGGCGGTCGGCGGTCAACTCAAACAAATCGGGGTGCGCCCACACGTCGGCACTGTCGTAAGCTACGTAAATGGGAATGTCGCCGATAAGTTTAATGTCGGCGGCGGCAAGTTTTTGGCGGAACTTTGCCCACTGCGAATAAAACACATACTGACAAAACGTGTAGTAGTCAACTTCATCGCTAAGTTTGTCGGCGTAACTTTCCAGCGCGACGGGTCTGCGAAGTCGGATATCGTCGTCCCATTCCTGCCAGGACTTTCCGCCGAAGTAACTTTTAAGCGCACAAAACAACGCGTAATCGGCAAGCCAGTAATCGTTGTTTTTGCAAAAATCGTCGTAATCGGCAGGCGGATTGAACCGCAAAAAGTTTGCATAAGCCTCGCGCAGGGCGATTTCCTTGTTGTGTACGGCAAAGAGGTAATCGTTGCCCTTGCATGTTTTGCACGCGCTCAGCGTTTCGTCGGAAAGCAGTCCTGTGCACGCCAGCTCGTCAAGATCGACAAACAACGTGTTGCCTGCAAATGCCGACGGCGAAGCATACGGCGAATTGACAAAATCCGTCGGCGTGACGGGCAGTATCTGCCAATACTTCTGACCGCTTGCCTTCAAAAAATCGATAAATCTGTTTACTTCACCCAGCGTTCCCACACCGTCGGACGACGGCAGGGACGTGATATGCAACAAAATTCCGCTTGCTCTCAATTTGTACCTCGTAAATGCCTGTCGCAGGCCGCGACCTTGTAGCCGTGCATGTTTTGCGACAAACTTTACACGACTCACGGCGGCAAAAATACCTACAACCGCGCATTATTTTCCAATATATTTAATTTTACCAAAATAAACAAATAAATGCAATGTTTTCGGTGTATCTTTCATCAAGAACAAATGATTTTAATAAGTTTCTTTATACATAAAAAGGACTTTTGCACGTTTTCACTAACACAATACTGTCAATATAGTTTTTGTTTATTTTCGCTGCAGCAACTTTGGCGAATTTCCGTTAAATGAAGTTCATTTTTCGCATTAAAGCCGCTGAAGTTATTCGCTGTGTAAAAAATAAATCATTTTCCAAAATTGTTGTCGAAGTGCACGAGTAAGTGAATGGGGTCTGACGAGAAATTGCAAATATGTAGGGCGACACACGACAAAAAAAATAATGCTGCATTAGAAAGGGTGCTTAGCATATGCCAAGTACCCTTATTCGTTAAATTGTTGCGCAAGCATTACTACTTTGCCTTGCGGTCACGCAGGAACACAACAACAAATGCCGCCGCCGCAATGACAACCGCCGCCACGGCAACGCACACGATTACCGTCGTCGTAGTGTTGCTTTTTTTTTGCCATCGGTGTTGTCGTCAACATTGTCGTAACAGCGGCACAGACGCACAAAAAAGCCCTGTGCGGTTTTGTTCCGCACAAGGCTTTTGTTGCACTTTTTGTTGTTAAACAGTCTTAGTTGCGCATTGTTACGCCACTTTCTGTTGCACTTCGGCGTTTTCGCCTTCCGTAGTTTCTCCACTGTCTTTCTGCTGTTTATTTTGCTTGGCAGAGCACAGAAGGTTGACCAGAATACCGAGGATAAGCGCGCAGGCAACCGATGTGATTTTGATTTCGCCGATGTTGATTACCAGTCCGCCTACGCCTGCAATCAGGATTGCCGATACCGTGAACAGGTTGCGGTTTTCACCAAGGTCAATGCCTTGCAGCATCTTAAGACCGCTTACCGCAATGAAGCCGTACAGTGCCATGCACACGCCGCCCATCACGCAGGAAGGAATCGTAGACAGGAATGTTACGAAAGGTCCGACGAAACTGCACAAAATGCACAGGATTGCCGTCGTAAAGATTGTCACCACGCTTGCGTTGCCGGTGATTGCCACGCAGGCTACGCTTTCGCCGTATGTCGTGTTGGGGCAGCCGCCGAAGATTGCGCCAACGACGCTGCCTACGCCGTCTCCGAGAAGGGTACGCGACAGACCGGGATTTTCAAGAAGATCACTGCCAATGATGGAGGACAGGTTTTTGTGGTCGGCGATGTGTTCTGCGAATACCACAAACGCAACGGGTACGTAAGCCACCGCAATGGTGCCGATGTAACTGCCGATGTTTTGTTCGCCGTAGTTGCCGTCAAACGCTTTGAGGAAAGAGAACCCGGGGACCCATTCCATGTTGGCAAACTTGCCGAAGTCGATTACTTTGAGCCAGTCGGTGTTTGTAAGGTTGCCGATAAGGGTGAAGATTGCCGCCAGTGCGTAACCCGCAAGGATACCGATTACGAAGGGGATAAGACGCATTGTCTTGTTGCCGTACACCGAGCAAACGACTACAACCGCCAGCGTTACAAGTCCGCACAGAAGAGCGATGTAAGGTGAAGCCGTCGTAACAGACTGAGTCGTCTGCACCGCTTGCATTACGCCGTCAATTTCTTTAAGACTCCAAACGGTCTGGGAGGTGAACACACTGCCCTTCATAAGGTCGCCTACTGCGTTGCCTGCAAGACTGAGACCGATGATTGCAACGGTAGGTCCGATTACGACAGGTGGCATGATTTTGTTGATCCAGCCAACGCCCGCAAACTTGACAATCAGCGCAAGCACCACATACACAAGACCCGCAAACAGCGCGCCGACGATAAGTCCGAGATACCCGAGTGAACTCGTTGCCGCACCTGCAAACGCCGCCGCCATACTTCCGAGGAATGCGAAACTGCTTCCGAGGAACACGGGGCTTTTGAACTTGGTAAACAGCAGGTACACCAGCGTGCCTACGCCCGCGCCGAACAATGCCGCGGATTGGCTCATGCCGTTACCTACGATTGTGGGTACGGCGATTGTCGCAGCCAGGATTGCAAGCAGTTGCTGGAAGGCGTACACAATGGTACGCAGTACCGGCGGTTTGTCTGTTACTTTGTAAGTAAGGTTCATAATTCTTATATCTCCTGTATAAAATTAATTATTACCTCGGCAAAAATTTTGCCGTTATTGTTTATTCGGTACACCGGGCGAACGTCCGGACAAAAGAACGGGAAAGGACATTTCCAGGTTTATCGGCACCGGCGAATACCCCGCTTTTCAATTGTCGCCGCTAATGATTTTTGCGAGTGTGACTGCTGCCGATTGTGCGTAAAACGTTCTTTGCCGAACACACACGTTTGCCACGTTGGACGGTTTTTAGTTCTGACAGTCTACTTTATTTCCTGTTCCTTCGCTCACTATTCGTCGCGTTGCATAATTTTTACGTTTTGCACGCCGTCCGTTTCGGGAAAACTTACGCTTATCGTTTCGCTGTGAGTCGTGGGCACGTTTTTACCTACGTAGTCTGCGCGTATCGGCAGTTCCCTGTGACCGCGGTCAACCAGTATTGCAAGTTGTATCGTCCTTGGACGGCCGAGGCTCAACACCGCTTCCATTGCGGCGCGCGCGGTACGTCCCGTGTACAGCACGTCGTCACACAGCACGATGTGTTTGTCGTTGACGTCGCAAGGGATGGCACAACCGTTAAGCACGGGCGACGGAGCAATGCGCTTGACGTCATCGCGATAAAAACTGATGTCCACGCTGCCGACGGGCAACGACACGTCTTCGAATTCCTGTATGCTTCGGGCAATTTTTTCCGCAAACGGTACTCCGCGCGTAACGACGCCCACCAGCACGATGTCTTCGACGCCCTTGTTGCGCTCGACTATCTCGTGCGAGATGCGTTTGATTGCACGGCTTACGGCTATCTCGTCCATCAGCAATGTTTTTTCCGTCATGACACTCTCCTTGTGTTATGAAAGATTTTTCACACCTCTTCAATCCCCTGCAAGCAACACATTTTCGGTTATCGGCGCACTTACGTTTGCTTAGCGCGCCACTTTCAACCGTTCAACAGCGATTTATGCGACGCTTGCTCCCGCGAACAGACACAAAAAAAATGCCTTGCGCAATGCAACGCAAGACATGAAGCAACAAATTGACATTTTACCCCGCAGGGCAGTATACAAAATATCACACCATCTTGCGAGCATCACGGTACTCGCTTAAAGATTGCTGAGGCTATTGTAACAGTTGTTTACGAATAAGTCAACGTATTTTATAACACGCGCAAAAAGTTTTTTGCACAACTTTTTTTGTGACAGTCACACTTTATTGCAAAATGTATTCTGTCGGCAGTTCAGGCTGCACGCAAAAAAACGTAATGTTTTATAAACATACCGCACGCGACATTAAGCAAACAATTCAAAAGGCGCACCGCACAATGCGATACGCCTTTAATAATAAACTTTTAGTTGCGCTTCGACTAAACTTCAAGCACTACGGGCAAGACAACGGGGTTGCGCTTGAATTTGTTGCGGAAGTACTTGCGCACTACACGCTGCACCGCCGACTTGACGGTGGACATGCTTTGGCGATTGGCGTCGTTTGCCAGTTCCTCGCGCACAAGCGTCTTGATTTCCTCCGTCGGATTGACATTGTCGCCGTCCGCCTGGAAGAAACAGCCGCGCGAAACCACTTCCGGTCCGGACACGATGTCGTAGGTCTTTTTGTCCACGCCGACCACACACACCAGTATGCCGTCCTCGGCAAGGGACAGACGGTCTTTCAGCACGATGTTGCCGACGTCGCCCACGCCCAAGCCGTCAACCATGATGTTGCCGCTTGCGATCTGACCAACCACCTTAAATGTGCTTTTGTCCACTTCCACCACGTCGCCGATTTCCGGAATTATTATGTTGCTGCGTTTCTGCCCGAGTTTTTCCACAAGCATTGCGTGTTGCTTAAGGTGACGATACTCGCCGTGCACGGGAATGAAATATTTGGGCTTAATCAGCGTATACAGCAGTTTCAGTTCTTCCTGGCAGGCGTGCCCCGATACGTGTACGGCGGACAATGCCGAGTACACGACCACCGCGCCCAAGCGGTACAACTTGTTGATTACGGTGTACACGTCGCGCTCGTTGCCGGGGATTGGGTTGGCGGAAATTACGATTGTGTCGTTTGCGCCGATTGTAACTTTGTTAAATTCGCCGTCTGCCATACGGGTAAGCGCGCTCATGGGTTCGCCCTGGCTGCCCGTCGACAGTATTACCAGTTTGCCGTCCTCGATACTGCCGATTTTGTCGATGTCCACGATCATGTCGTTGTCCACCGACATCTGCCCCACGCGGCAAGCCGTTTCGATGTACTTCACCATGCTGCGGCCGCTGATTGCGATTTTGCGTTTGTACAGCCGCGCAAGTTCTATTATCATACCAAGGCGGTCAACGTTGCTTGCAAAGGTAGCGACGATTATGCGACGCCCCTTTGCGTCCTGAAACACCTTGTTCATGGTGTCGCGCACAACCGATTCACTCATGGTGTAGCCGGGCTTTTCCACATTGGTGGATTCGCTCATAAGCAGCAGCACGCCCTGTTTACCGATTTCGGCAATGCGGTTGAGGTTCATAATTTCGTTGCCGAGCGGCGTGTAGTCCACCTTGAAGTCGCCCGTATGGAACACCGTACCGACAGGCGTGCGCAGACAAATGGCGCAACTGCCCGCGACCGAGTGCGACACGTGGATAAATTCCGCCGTGAAGTCGCCAAGCGACACAATGCTTTTGTCCGAAACGGGCACAAAGTTGACGTTGTCCTGCGCGCTGTGTTCAAGCAGTTTGTTTTCAACAAGTCCAAGCGTCAGTCTGGTGCCGTACACGTCCACCTTGCCGCCCAGTTTTTTGACGACAAACGGCATCGCGCCGATGTGGTCCTCGTGTCCGTGGGTCAGCAAAATGCCCTTTATTTTTTCTCTGTGTTCTACAAGGTAACTGATGTCGGGTATTACTACGTCTACGCCGGGCATGTCGTTTCCCGGAAAGGACATACCTGCGTCCAATATTACTATGCTGTCGCCGTATTCGAATACGGTCATATTTTTGCCGATTTCCCCTACGCCGCCGAGGAACATTATTTTCAGTTTGCCTCTCGGTTGCTCGTAGCGAAGCGGATTGCGTTGCGCCTGAATTTCCTGCGTGGGCGTTGTCGATGTAACCATAGACCCGTTACCTCCTTTTTTGCCCTTCTTCTTGCCGACGGCTTCGGTGCGCTCGGCTGTTGTTTTGTTGTTTGCTTTGGGACTTGCGTTTGCCGCCTTATTTTGTTTTTTTGTCGGTTGATTTGCCGTCGCGATTTGCGCCGTGACGTCCCCTTTGGTTTTATTTGCGGTATTCGCACTTTGCGGCTTTTTGTGTGCGTTGCCCGTACCGTCAAAGACGTTTTTTACGCCACCGCTGCTTCTGCCGCGCTTGCCGGCAAACGGAATATATTTGCCGCTTTTCTCGCCTGCGCGAGAGTCCACAAGAGAAAGACTTGTGGAATGACCGTCGTTGAGTGTGTCACCCGACGGCTTACTTTTGTTGAAAAAACTCATGTATGACTAAACCTCTTTTTCCACCACAAAAAGACAATACAACTTAACTGCGCCGTGCCGCGGCTTTAAGCGGCGACAATGACAAAAGGTCGGTAGCAGACGACCGTTTGCCTGATTTTGCTTGCGCCTTTATGGCAAGTAACCGTGACCGACGTCGGTAGCAGACAACGTCGGCGGTACTCGGACAGTAAGTTGATTGTATGCGACGGAACTAAATTTTTATGCTATAAACAAGGCGAACATCGTCGCGCTTGCAGTAACCTTAATTATGTATGCGCGGTTTTCCCACGTGTTTCAAGTCAAAAAACATGGCAAAAAGCGGCGCAAAAAACACTTTCCAAAATTTATTATACAACAAACGGACAAGTTTGGCAACCATTTAATTGTGTCCGTTTTTTGACCGTTAATAACCTGCCGATTTTAATTACGGACAAATTCGCCAACGCAACCTTGTCTTTTTGTGCCACTTAAAAACAAAACATACAGACATCGGCACCGGGCAGCAACGGCGGCTGTGTGGCGGTGAACACGCGAACTCAGAATCAAAATAAGCCCCACAGAGCGGACTGTTCCGCCATGCAGGGCATTTTCACAAAAAAAACTATAGGGTTAATTTTGCCATCACTAACAACCTTTGGAATGTCCTTTCTCGCGGCGAAGCCGTAAGTAGGGTAAGCGACACTAACCGTACAAGCCCCACCACGTGG
>OLXC01000091.1_pt1 | contig 29451 bp, 23 predicted proteins | sample 1673851 | NCBI WGS metagenome assembly OLXC01 (sample SAMEA103958130, study PRJEB25191) | human gut metagenome | biome: human-associated habitat [ENVO:00009003]; feature: intestine environment [ENVO:2100002]; material: feces | place: Germany | collected 2013/2015
TGACGCTGTACATGGATCTGTGGAACAACGAGATCGTCAGCCATGCTCTTTCTTCTAAGCGCGGCGACAGGATGACCTACATCAGCGGCCTGCAGGATCTGATTGAGCTTCCCTCTTTTCCTGTTCAATCAGATGCTGGCGGCGTTTCTGCGCAATGACGGCGATCCGGGCCTTGCGACACTCGGCGTGCTGTTGGGCGGCATCTTCAATGTTTTCGGCGACTACTTCTTCGTGTTCACCTGCGATATGGGGATATACGGCGCGGGGCTTGCGACGGCTATCGGCTCCGGGATATCCTTTGCCGTCATGCTGACGCACTTTGCAAGGCGCAGGAATACGCTTCGGCTTGTGCGCACGGAGGGGCTTTTCACAAAGCTGCGCGAGATATCGGTCACGGGCTTTTCCACCTTCTTCATCGACGTGGCGATGGGCATCCTGACTGTGCTGTTCAACCGGCAGATAATGAAATACCTCGGCGCGAACGCGCTTGCGATATACGGCCCGATAATACAGGTCAGCACCTTTGTCCAGTGCTGCGCGTACAGCGTCGGACAGGCGGCGCAGCCCATCATCTCCACGAACTACGGCGCGGGCAAGGGAGAGCGCATAAAGGAAACGCTGCACCTGGCGCTGCTGACGATGGTGTTTTTCGGCGTGTTCTGGACGGGGCTGAGCATGGCGTGCCCGAACGTCTACATCCGCATTTTCATGGCGCCCACGCCGGAAATTCTGGATATGGCGCCCGCCATCATCAGGACATATGCGCTGTCATTCTTGCTGCTTCCGTTCAACATTTTCTCGACCTATTATTTTCAGGCGATAATGAAGCCGCGGGCGGCGTTCATCGTGTCGGTGTCGCGCGGCCTTGTCATAAGCGGCATTCTCATCATGCTCCTCCCGGTCGTCACCGGTGCGGATTCGCTGTGGTTTGCAATGCCAGTGACGGAGCTTGTTGTCATGCTCTACGCCGCGTCCGCCATGGGCAGGTATACAAAGGCGCTGCATGAAACGGCCGCGGCACGCCGCGCGTAAAATGCAGTAAATATAGTATTGCGGTTATAAAGACATCCCGCAGGCGGCGCGCCGCCTGCGGGATGTTTGCGTGAGGGGGAGTACTCATTCTACCTCGACTATGCCGCCGGGCTTGACGGTGACGGTCATGCCGGTCTCGACGGCGGCGAGGAACTCGTCGCCGAGGCTGTCTATGACCGGCATTTTGGACTTCGTCCACACCGCGCCGAGGATAGCGCCGGAGGCCGCGAGGGAGTCTATAGGCATGGAGAAGAGCATACACGCCGGCTGCTTATCCGTGGACAGCACGGTGTACAGCGCCATGCCGCCCGTGGTGGAGCCGATGGTCTGCGGCAGGCACAGCGCCTTGCGGTACATTGGCTTTTTATACAGATCCGCGTTGTTCTGGTCGCCGCATTTCACATCCTTGTCGCCCCAGAGCATGGGCGACTGATAGCTTGCAAGCGTGTTGAAGCCGCTGCGGCTGACCAGCGCCTCGGCGGTGCATTCGCCCGCGACGATGACGCGCCCCTTGAACTGCTTCATATGCGTGCCTCCCTGCTTGTTATGATGGAGAGAATGTCCGCCTCGGTATAATATCTGGCGCTTGAATAGGTGCGCAGCTTGTTGGACGGGGTGATGACGGCCTTGCTTTTGCACAGGGGATTGTTCATGTACATCAGCGGGCACAGACTGCCGGTGGTCACGCCGTAGCCGCGCAGGCGCGCGGCGCGCGGATCCCTTTCAAACTCGCGCAGGACAGGGGCCGCGGCGGTGAACACCGTCGGCACGCTGACCTTTTTCAGACCGTTCGCGGCAAGGCGGCGGCCAATGGCGTCCGTCCAGTCCTCAAGCTGGCGCAGAGTGAGATGCGGACAGCCGATGAAGCAAAGCTGCGGCCGGGCGTTGGGATTTTTCCATATCACGGGGTAGGACGCCTTCACGCGCTCAAGCTCGGCGTCGTCAATGACGTAGACCGGCGCGCCCGCGGTTATCAGCGCCTCGCCCATGTCAACGGCCTCCGGGGTGAGGTTTTCAACATGGTAAAGGCCGACAGCGCCGTTGGAGGCCGTCGCCGCGCCGAAGTCCTTGAGATAGGCGCGGTTCTCGTCGTTCAGCTCGGGTCCGAGCCAGCGGTCAAGCCCCTTTATATACGGCACCTGCTCCATGACCTTCATGCCGACGGCGGAGCCGAGAAGCTGCGCGTCCGGCCGGTGCTCACACCGGACCTCGACGACCCACGTGGCCATGCGCCCCTCGTCCGTCAGAAGGCCGAATTCCGGCACGAACCCGGCGATGGAACCCATAAGCTCGATAATGCCGGAGTTGCGGTTGCAGCGCGCGCCGAGCACGGAATTGGCGTACACCACGGCGGAGCTTTCCGCCCAGCTCAGCACCTCGCCGCGCGCGGGCGTGTTGCCGACCTGCTCAAGATAGCAGGTGCAGGTATAATCGTCGCCGCCGGTCAGGCCGAGCTTTTCAAGCTGGCGCTCCAGCTCCGCCTGACGGCTGTACATGAACTTCTTGAACACAAGCTTTTCTATCGGGCCTGCGGGCACGGCGGGATCCATGGGGCGCGGGTCCGCCGTGAACTTCTGCCCCGCCGTGAGCCCGGCGCTGATGAGCTTATCATAAAGCTCATACACGGGCTTCATTATGCCGAGGCCGAAGGAGATGACCGTATGGCCGTAACGGCTCGTGACGGGCACCATGCGCGCGGCGTTGAAGGTCTCGCCGTACATCACAAGCGTCTCAACGACCTTTGCCATGACCTCGCCCTGCGCGCCGTCGAGCAGCGCCTGCTGCTGGGGTGTCAGCTTCATGATCCGCCCTCCTTTATTTAAGCGTGCAGTTCGGGACCTCCAGCACTATGTCGGACATCGCAAAGCTGGAGCAGGGATGGATATAGCCGAACTCGACATCCGCCATGCGGCGGCCGTCGGTCTTTTCCGGAACATACACCTGGCCGGACAGCAGCTTTGACCGGCACCAGCCGCACTCGCCGCTGCGGCAGCGCGAGGGCGCGGCGATACCGGCACGCTCAGCCGCGACAAGAAGCGGCTCATCCGCGGAGGCGGTGGTATCATACTCCTCGCCGCACTGGACGACTGTGAGCTTGAAGGTCCTGCCGCGGATCTCCGCGGGGTAGTCGGGCTGGTTCCACGGGTCCTTTATCATGCCGAAAAGCTCACGGCGCACGAACTTGCGCCGCAGGCCGAGCTTGGCGATCTCCGCGTCGAGGAAGTTGTACATGGCCTGCGGGCCGCACATGAATATGCTGTACTCCTCGCCGCCGTATTTTTTTATAAGCTCCGCGGTAATGAAGCCGTGCTCATAGCCGGGCTTCTCCTCGTCGGAGAGAACGTGCACGACATGCACGCGGCTGCACGCGGCGCAGACCTCGTCCAGCTCCTTCTTGTAAACGATGCTCTCCTCCGTGCGTGAGCCGAAAAGTATCGTCAGGTCGAAATCCTCCAGCCCGTCGCGCAGGGCGTAGGCCATGCCCATGAACGGCGTTATGCCGCTGCCGCCCGCCAGCGCCACGACCTTCTTCGCGTCGCGCAGGCGCTCATAGTAAAGATGCCCCTGCGGGCCGGATATGGTGACCTTCTGCCCGGTCTGCCAGTTGTCCTGTATCCACGGGGAGACGAAGCCGGCGTCGTCGCGCTTGACGGTGATGTTGTACTCGCCGCGCTTTGCCCAAGCGGGGCTGCCGCAGAGAGAGTATGAGCGCGTCGTGATTGTATTGCCGATGGGAACGGAAACGCTGATATACTGCCCCGCGCGGTAGGGCGCAAGGGGAGAGCCGTCCTCCGTTTTCAGGACTATCGTCTTTGCATCGGGGCCGTTCTGCCGGATCTCGGCGACGGTGACGTGCTGAGTTTCGGGGTGGCGGAGCTTTGCCTTCTCGTTCGTTGTCAGCGTCTTGGGCAGGGGCGTTGCGGGTGCGGCCTGTATGGCGGCCTCGCGCACCTTGGGCATGTTCTTGAATTTCAGCATGTCCAGCGCGCCGATGATGCTTACTTTATAATTGAGTTTGTCTGCCATGTCGTCAAGCCTCCTCTGCTTTCATTTCGGCAAGGGTCTTTTTCGCCAGCGTATCGCCGCTGAAAATGGCGGAGTTGTAGCCGTCGCCGCGGATGGAGGCCGCGCCGACGAATTTCAGCCCCTTGACGGGGAACTCCGTGCCCATCATCATCATGCGCGGCATCATGCTGTCCCAGTCCTTCAGCTCGAAGCCGTAGGCCGCGCCCTGCGGAACGTTGACATAGTTGCACATCGTCCACGGCGTTGCGATCTCTATCTCCTCTATATACGGCGTGACGGTGATGCCGGTGCGCTGCTCAAAAAGACCGATGAGCTTTTCGGCAAAGTCCGTCTTTGTCCGGACGTAGTCGTCCTGCTCAACATTGGCCCAGTCGTCGTCCATGAAGGTGCTGGTCAGGGACATGACGCAGGTGCCCTCGGGCGAGAAGCCGGGGTTGACGACATTGTAGCATACCATGACCTGATTGCAGTTCGTCGCCAGCGTCCTTCCGGACTCGTACTCCTTAGAGGTATCTGCCGAGGTGGGGATGAAGATGGTGTAGTCGTGTATGCCGAGCTCCTCCGCGGACTTGTCAAGCCCGAGGTAGACGACGAACATACGCGCCGAATACGTGCGCGCGTTGCCGAGCTTCACCATGCGCTCCGGCACGACGTCGCTCGGGCACATCGTGGCGTAGACCATGTTCTGGTTCATGTTGCAGAGGATGTGCTTTGTCTCGACCTCGCCGCAGGTCGTCTTTACGCCGCGCACGGCCTTGTTCTCGTCAAAAAGTATCTCTGTGGCGGTGCAGTTCATCCACACCTCGCCGCCCATGCGGCGGAAGCATTCGAGAAGGCCGGTGGTCAGCTCGTTGCTGGTCTTGTCGGGGATCCATGCGCCGTGGTTGACGTACAGCCACAGCATGTTCACGTATTGCAGGAAGGAAAGGTGGTCGGTGTCCACGCCGAGGTAGCCCCAGTAGGTGCTCATGATGTCCTGCGCGAGCTTGGGCATCTTCATCGCCTTGAACACGCGGTTGACGCTGTAGCTTCCCAGCCGCAGGAAGTTGGGGAAGTGCTCCTGCATGTACTTGGGGTCGGTCTTTCCCGCGACGCTGAGCGAGTAGTCGCCCGCGGCGTGGAACTCCGTGCCGAGGTCGAAAAGGGCCTGGACCGATTTGCGGCAGCCAGGGACGAGGCGCTCCATCTCATTGACGTATTCCTTGACCGTGCAGGGAAGCGTGGCGTCGATGTGCGTCTTGCCGTCGGAGGCGGTGGTGATGACGCGGAAGTTGTCCGGCACCATGTGCCACGGGATGTCGAGGCCGAACTCCTCGCAGGTCCTGCGGCAGCCGCCGGGGTTCTCCTTCGTGCCCCACTCGCATATCTCGTGCAGCGCCGTTTCAAATTCAAAGCGCCCTCTGCGGAAGCTGGAAGCGCAGCCGCCGGGCAGATTGTGCCGCTCTATCAGCAGCGTCTTTTTCCCGCCCTTAGCCATCCGGCAGGCCGCGGCAAGGCCGCCGTTGCCCGCGCCGATGACTACGGCATCATATTTTCGCATAGTCTTATCCTCCTTATTTGTTGTCATGTTTACATGTCCGACGTGGTATTACCACGCGCTGTCTGATTAGCATTATATGATGTGTCAGAAAATAGTCAAGCTTTGAAGCGACGATTCAGCGATTTACGCAAAATCCAAGCTTGACTTTTGAGCATATCGCAAGTAAAATCAAAATAATAACACGTGGAATGACCACGTGCATTCAAACGGGAGGCAGCTATGGGCTACAGCAAGATAACGGCGCTGTCGATGACGGATCTCTTCGTGCAGCAGATAGAGAACATGATACTCTCCGGCGAGCTTGCCATCGGGGAGCAGCTTCCCCCGGCGCGGGAGCTTGCGGTGAAGATGGGCGTGTCGCGCACGGTCGTGACGGCGGGGCTGGTGGAGCTTGAGAAGCTGGGCTTTGTGGAGATAAAGCCGCGGCAGGGCGTGTACGTGTGCGACTATCGCCGCCGCGGCACGATGGAGACGCTTGTGGCCATAATGCGCTATAACGGCGGCGCGCTGAGAAAGAACGAGGTGCGCTCCCTTCTGGAAACGCGCGACGCGATGGAGAGCATGTGCATGCGCCTTGTGGTGGAGCGCGCGGACACCGCGGCGCTGGAGGCGCTTGCGCCCATCCTTGAAAGCATACGCGCCTCGCGCGACAATGATGAGGCGGCGGAGAACATTTTCCTCTTCCACCACGAGCTGGCGGTGCTGTCGGGCAACGTGCTTATGCCGCTGCTGTACCATTCCTTCCGCCCGCAGAGCATATACCTCTGGTCAATAGACTGCAAGAAGAGCGGCGTGCAGCATATGTACGAGACCAAGCTGCGGCTGTACACGGCGCTGCTGAACGCGGACGCGGAAACGGCCGTGAGCCTGACGCATGAATGCATCCTGCGCGCCATCGGCGAGCTGCCGCTCTACGGCGCGTGAGGGGCGCGGCGGGAGTTCAGAAGGGCGGGAACTTTTCCGCGCGTGGGGCTGTCTATTGGGCAGAGCGGCCGGATAACGGGCCGCCGCGAAAGGACCTGAACACCATGAAAAGAAAAGTTATCGCGCTTATACTCTGCCTCATTTCAGTGCTGGCGCTTGCCGCCTGCGGCAGTTCGGCGGCGCAGGAGGATAAGGAAGAGCTCGTCGGCGCGGACCCCTCAACATGGGGGCCGGAGGAGCATACGGCGCTTGCGGACGCAGAGGCGGCCGCGGGCATTGAGATGGGCATACCTGATGCCATCGGCGAGTACAGCCCGACGGCGTTCCTCACGTGGTATGAGCGCGCGTATATCGACGCGGTGTATACCGACGGCAAGGGGAACATCGCCGCGCACGTGCGTAAGGCGGCGGGGGATGAGGATATCTCCGGCGATTATAATGATTACAGCGAGACCTCCGCGCAGGAGATAGGCGGGCATTCCGTCACCGTGAAGGGCGAGGGCGGGAAGATAATGACCGCCGTATGGGCGGACGGCGGATATTCCTTCTCCGTCAGCGTTGACAGCGGCCTGACTGCAGACGAGCTTGCCGCCCTCATCGCCGAGGTGAAATAAGGTAAAATTAAACGCGGCGGGCTGTCCGAGTGGAACAGCCCGCCGCAAACAGCTTGTCAAAAAAGCCTCGCAGAGTTTCGCGTCCGCAGACGCGAAAGCAGTATTATACGTTTTCTGCCGCGACATGTGCGTGGCAGAAAACACTTTGCGCGGAGTGAGCGTCGAATTGTCCGCTGTCAGCGGACAACTGAGGCGCAGAACGCAGCGAAGCTTTCTCGAAAAAGTGGCAAAGCCACTTTTTCGACAGTCTCAGCCCAGCGGCTTTGCGTATAAGGCAAAGACGCTGGGCTTTTTTTCACAGCACGGCAGTGAATTCAAACACGCCGTTTTCCGCGCGGAAGCGGCACACGCCGCCGGACTTGTCCACGACGCGCTGAACGCTCTTCGCGCCGAAGCCGTGCCCGTCTTCGCCGGTTTTGGGCAGGCCGTTTTCAAAGACGACCTCCGCGGTGCAGGGGTTGCTGATGCAGATGCACAGCTTGCCGTTTTTCGTGTGCACGGCGACGGAGATATACTTCTCCATACCGTCAGGCAGGGCGGCGTTCGCGTTTATGGCGTTTTCAAAGACGTTGGCGAAGAGGCTGCACAGATCTGTCTCGGGCAGGGAGGTGCTGCTTCCGGCCTGCACGGCCACATCACAGCATATGTCGAGACTTTCCGCACGGTCGATGTACGCCGACAGAAGAAGGTCCAGCGCCTCACAGCTGCAATAGCGGCGCACGGCGGAGCTGCCGATCTGCTCGGAAATGCTGCGGATGTACTGCTGCGCCTTTTCGGTGTCTCCGCCGGCGATGCAGTTGGATATGTATTGCAGGTGGTGGTGCATGTCGTGGCGGTAGACGGCGAGCTTGTCCTGCGCCTGACGGTATTTGTCTATCTCCTTTTCCGCGTGCTTTGCCGACACTTCGTACGCCAGCTTTTCAAGCTGGAGCTCGCTCTGGCGGCTGACGATCTCGATATAGCGGATGTAAAAGACGAAGTACATGATGACTATAAGTGTGCTCATCCACTCCGCCATGGCCGCGCTGCCGCGGTACATCAGATTGCTGTACACTGTTATCACGTAGTCATACACATAGTACATCAGCGAAATGGCGACGAAGAAAAGCTGCACCTGACGGCTCTCCAGACGGAGCTTGCGCATATGCGGCGACACGGCCCCGGTCACGAGCAGCAGCAAAGGGATCGTCACGGCAATCTGCACCGCAAGAGAGATCTGCGGACTGCCGGAAAAGAAACTGGCGATCAGCGTGCCGCACCACTTGCGCGGGATGCAGAACAGATAGGCCGACAGCACGGATATCATTGCCATCAGCACGGAGCTTTTATACCGGAAAATGAGGATGAGAAACAGCGGCAGATGTATCACCAGCGGGTAGAGCTTGAAAAGCTCATCCTCACCGAAGAGGAAGAACACGGCGATCTGAAGCGCGAGCAGCATCAGATACGTGGTGAAGTACTGCCGCCGCGCCTGCCGGAAGCGTATCCCGGCAAAGGACAGCGTCAGCGCCTCGCCGAACAGCAGCACGAAGGCGAAATTGATCAGCACAAGATGATTCACAGTGTTCTGCCCCCGTTCAGATAATATTCCATGTATTTTTCCTTCACAAGCTGATACTTCGCGCGCGAGATCGGGATGCGCACGCCGTTTTTCAGCAGTATCTCCTTCATGCTTATCCGCTCGACATAGTCGAGGTTTATGACGTATGAGCGGTGCGGCTGGACGAAATTCGGATATTCCGTCATTGCGGCGGCGGCCTCAAAAAACTGGCCGCTGCTTTTCAGCACCGTGCCGTTTGCAAGCGTGTACAGCACCTCCTTGCGGGAGGCCTCGCAGCAGCACAGCCTGTCCAGCTCAAAGCGCACTATACCCTCGCCCGTTTTCAGTATCAGGCTTTTCCTCCGGCCCAAGGCAGCAATGACGCGCTCCAGAACGGAGAAGAGCTTGCGCTTGTCCACGGGCTTGAGCATGTAGTAAAACGCGTCCACATCGTAGCTGTCCACGGCGAAGTCCATGGAGGACGTGACGAACACTATCTTTATGCCGCGGTCGGCCGCGCGAAGCTCCCGCGCCGTCTGTATGCCGTTTAGCGCCGGCATCATCACGTCCAGAAACGCCGCGTCGAACGGCGCTTTCATATGCGCGTCGATAAAATCCACGGCGCTGTCGAAGCAGGTGCATGAAACGCCCTGCCCGGATGCGGCGGAGTACTCTTCAATATATTGAGAAAGTTTTGACAATTCAGCCTTTTCATCGTCGCATAGGGCAATACGTATCATAAAAGTCCTCCGTGCGGATATGTGGCGATGCATTTCGTTCCAAATATACTACATCTCGTTCCTCTTAGCAACATAATCGAAAAATTTATGGTAAGTTAACAGCGAGAACTGAAATATAAACGCGAAAAAGAAATGCATTTACACATATCGTGCTGAAAGCCCGCGGGCTTTTACAATAAAAAAAGAAAAGGAAAAACAGGAGGAAAACAATGAAAAAGCTAATTTCCATCGCACTGTGCCTCATCATGGCAGCAGCGCTGCTTGCCGGCTGCGGCAGCAGCAACAGCAGCACCCCGGCGTCCGGCGACGCGGCGGCCACGGCCTCTTCCGTGACGCCGAAGATATTCAAGGTCAGCCACTCCTTCCTGCCCGATCAGCCCACCCATATCGTGCTGACCGAGGCGGCGGAGAACATCAAGGAACGCACCAACGGCGAGATCATCCTTGAGGTCTACCCCAACTATGAGATAGCCTGCGGCCCCGACGCATTTGAGCAGATCGTCCGCGATTCGTACTTCATCAGCGTGTTCGCTGCCTCAGGCATGGCCGACTACGTTCCCGACTGCTATGTTTACGACACCCCCTTCGCCTATAATGACACGGCCGAATATGCCGCCATGGCGCAGACCGATTTCGCCAAGGAGATAATGGCGGAGGCCGAGGCGAAGGATATTAAGATCCTCGCCCTTGACTGGGCCTACGGCGCGCGCTGCTTCGGCACCACCGACAAGCCCATCTACAGCGCCGAGGACGTGAAGGGCCTCAAGATCCGCATCCCAAGCAACCAGGTCCTCACCACCATGCTCAACGCGCTTGGCGCATCCCCCATCCCCATGCCCTGGAGCGACGTCTACTCCGGCCTTGAGACCGGCGTTGTGGACGGCCTTGAGGCCAGCCTCGGCGACTATGTGGACAACCAGTTCTGGGAGGTCATCAAGTACGTCACTCTCGACAACCACGTCATAGGCAACGAAGCCGTTGCAATGTCCGCAAAGGTGTTCAATGAGGAGCTCACGCCCGAGCAGCAGCAGATCTTCGTCGAGGAGTTTGCCGCCGCCGGTGAGAAGTACCGCGAGATGTACAACGCGGCCGAGGAGCAGGCCAAGAAGACCCTTGAGGAGCACGGCGTGACGATCATCGAGCCGGACATGGAATCCTTCCGCGCGCTGGTCGTTCCGGCGATGGAGGGCTCTCTCCCCGGCGTTTCCGAGGGCGTCTATGAGAGAATGACGGCCGCACTGGAGACCATACGCAAGTAACGCTCACACCGGCGATACACTCAACTGCCCAAAGGGCCCCGCGCGGCCTTTTGGGCAGCCGGATTTAAGAAAGGCTGAAAACATTGAAAAAATTCATAAAGAATCTGGACATGATCTTCGGCTGTACGGGGCTGGTGCTCATCATTCTCATGACGTTCATCAACGTCGTATGCCGCTATTCATTCGGCTTCATCATCACGCCGTTTGAGGAGATCTCGCTCATACTCTTCGTGTGGTGCTGCTACATCGGCGCATCCATCAGCTTCCGCAACGACGGGCACATCGCCATCGACGCGATATACGGCCTCATGCCGCCGCTGATGAAAAAGATAGTGGACGTGCTCATCGACCTTATATGCACCGCCACGTGCATCTATACGACGTACCTTGCGGTCGTCATCTGCGCCAACCTCGGCGCGAAGGTGACGGCGTACCTGCGCCTGCCCTTCATCGTTTACGATGCCGCGATAGTCGTGGGCTTCGCGCTGATGAGCGTGTACAGCGTCATAAAGCTGGTCAACAGAATAAAGGGTCTGCTTCGCCCCGGCGACGGGCAGAGCGGCGAATGATGGGGGGATACATTTGGCTGGGATAACTTTTACAAGCTATATTCCGCTTATACTGGTGCTGGTGCTCTTCTTCCTCAAGGTGCCTGTGGCGATATCGCTTATAGCTTCTTCTCTCGTATATTTTACGTTTATCAACACCTCAATGGCGCCGGACCTTGCGCTTCAGAACATGATAAGCGGGCTGAACTCCTTCCCGGTGCTGGCGGTGCCGTTTTTCATCACGGCCGGCGTCGTGATGAACTATTCCGGTATAAGCACAAGGCTGCTTAAATTCGCGGACCTTGTCGTCGGTCATCTGCCGGGCAGCCTCGGCCATGTCAACGTGCTTCTCAGCACGCTCATGGGCGGCATCTCCGGCTCCAGCAACGCCGACGCCGCCATGCAGTGCAAGATACTCGTGCCCGAAATGGTCAAGCGCGGCTACTCCAAGGAGTTCTCCGCCGCAGTGACGGCGTCCTCGTCGCTCATCCCGTCCATAATCCCGCCCGGAATGGTGCTGCTGTTCTACGCGACGGTCGCAAAGCAGTCCGTGGGCAAGCTGTTCATGGCGGGCTACATCCCCGGCCTCATGCTGTGCGTGGCCATGATGATAGTTGTGGCGATAGAGGCCAAGAAGAGCGGCTACGGCAAGACGCGTGAAACGCGCGCCACCTTCCCCGAGGTCGTCAAGGGCCTGTGGGCGGCGATACTCGCGCTGTTCATGCCGCTTGGCCTGCTGATGGGCCTGCGCTTCGGCATGTTCACCGCCACCGAGGGCGGCGCGATGTGCGTCATATACTGCATCATCGTCGGCGCGGTGTTTTATAAGGAACTCAAGCTCTGCCACATTGCGCCCATCATGAAGGAGTCGCTCATCTCCACTGCGGAGGTCATGTTCATCCTCATCGGCGCGAACCTCTTCGGCTATTATCTGAGCTGGGAGCGCATCCCCTACACCCTCTCGCAGTTTTTGATAACCACGCTTCAGAACAAGTATGTGTTCCTCATCGTCATAAACATCTTCCTGCTCATCGCGGGCATGTTCGTGGAAGCCGCGCCCATGATAATCATCCTTGTGCCGCTGCTGCTCGAGCCGATAAAGCTGCTGGGCATCGACCCCATCCACTTCGGCCTCATCGTCGTGCTCAATCTCCAGATCGGCGGCCTGACGCCTCCGTTCGGCTCAATGATGTACATCGTGTGCTCGGTGTTGAAGATCCCGATAACGAAGTTCGTCAAGGCGAATATACCCTTCTATATTGCGATACTCATCGTCCTGATGATCTGCACCTTCCTGCCGGACGTCGTCATGTTCATCCCGAACCTGCTGTACGGCTGAGCGCCGCGGGAGTGAAAGCAATATGAAAAAGCTATCGGAAATGAATGTCGGCCTCGTCCTCTCCGGCGGCGGCGCGAAGGGCGCGTATCAGATAGGTATGCTGCGCGCGCTGGAGGAGCTTGGCATAAGCCGGCAGATATGCGTCATATCCGGCACGTCCATCGGCGCGTTCAACGCGCTTGCCTACGCTGTTGGCGGAACTGAGAAAATGCGCGACATCATGACGCACTTCTTCGCCTGCTATGAGCACGGCATGGATAATGACGAGGCCACGCTTGCCCGCGCGAAGGAAAACGTCCTCGCCGGGCGCATCGGCATGGAGGAATTCATAAGCGACCCCGCCTACCGGCGCAGCGACTCCGCGCCGCTTGCGGAGTATATGCGCGCCTCCCTGCCGGATGCGCTTCTGGCGGACTATAAGCTGCGCGTGCTTGCCTGCGCGTACTCGCTGGAGGACGCCCGCCCGCAGTATTTCACGCTGAACGGCCTGCCGGGCGAGGAGCAGCGGCAGCTCGTCCTTGCAAGCGGCAGCCTCGCCTTCGTCTATCCGCCCATTGCCTACGGCGGACGGCACTATCTCGACGGGGGTGAGATCCCCGAAATATGCCCCAACGGCGCGCCGGAGGACAAGATACCGCTCAGACCCATCGCGGACGCGGGGCTTGACGCCATAATCGTCAGCTTCCTCATCGCGTCGGACACCGTGGACACGGCCCTTGTGCCGCCCGGCACCGGCTATCATGAGCTTCGCCCCAGCGTTCCGCTGGAGGCCTATCCCGGCGCGGGCACGCTGGACTTCTCGCCGGAAAAGCTCGCCTCGCATGAGGCGCTCGGCTACGCCGACACGCTGCGCCACTTCGCACAGCACGCGCTTTGAGGCGGAGACATATGTAAGCACACCCCCGTGGGCGGCGCGCCGCCCACGGGGGTGAATGCTTTGCCGCCGCGGCAAAGTCCGATATATTTGCTTTGTTTTTCCGCGCACGCGTGATATAATCACCGCAGAGAAACGAAAAGGAGCGCATACACCATGCCGAATATTATAGAGATCACGGATTTCTCCGCGCCGGAGCTTGACATATACGCGCGCCTGACGGAAAACCAGCTCGTCAACCGCGCCGACCCCGCGCACGCGATGTTCATCGCGGAAAGCCCCGTGGTGATAGGGCGCGCGCTCGAAGCGGGATGCAGGCCGGTGTCCTTCCTGATGGAGACGAAGCACGTCACGGGGAAGGGGCGCGAGCTTATAGAGCGCTGCGGCGACGTGCCGGTGTACGCCGCGCCCCTGGAGGTGCTGACACGCCTGACGGGCTTTCACCTGACGCGCGGGATGCTCTGCGCGATGTACCGCCCCGCGCTGCCTGAGGCCTCGGCGCTGTGCCGGAACGCCCGGCGCGTGGCTGTGCTTGAGAACGTGATGAACCCGACAAATATCGGCGCTATCTTCCGTTCCGCGGCGGCGCTGGGGATGGACGCCGTGCTGCTGACCAGCGCCGGAAGCGACCCGCTTTACCGCCGCGCCGTGCGCGTGAGCATGGGCACGGTGTTTCAGGTGCCGTGGACGTATCTTCCGCAGGACGCGGACTGGACGGCGCTGCTGCATGAGGAGGGCTTCGTCACGGCGGCGATGGCCCTGCGCGACGACTCCGTCAGCATCGCGGATGCGCGCCTTGCCGGGATAGAGAAGCTTGCCGTCGTGCTTGGCACGGAGGGCGACGGCCTTGCCGCGGACACCATCGCCCGCTGTGACTATACCGTGCGCATCCCCATGTCGCACGGCGTGGACTCGCTCAACGTCGCGGCGGCAAGCGCCGTCGCGTTTTATCAGTTGGGAACACTGGCGAAATAAAATATTTCCCGGGAAAACCGAAGCGGCTTCCGGAACGCCATGCGGACAGAGAATTCCGCGGCGAAAAGCAAAAGGGCAACCAATACATCCCGCGCATTGGCAAGCAATGCGGAAAGTGGATATAAGGTTGCCCTAACATATTATACCATGGCATTTTACAAAAAGCAATATTTGAGTAAAAAATACCGTCGAGGACATCAATACCGGTGCGCCGGTTATGGGCATTCGACATTGGAACAGAAAAAGCGGCGCACGGGCTTGCTCACGCATCAGGCGGGGATATAAGCAGCTCCTCGCAGCCTATTATGCGGCGCACGTCGAATTCACGCTGGGAGTAGCCGTTTTCAAGCGAGGTCAGCACCACGCCGTAGGCCTCGCCCATCGCGTGGATATAATACCCGCTGCCGACGTACAGCCCCACGTGGCCGACATATTTTCCGGAGGTGTGAAAGGCGATGAGATCGCCGGGCTGGATGTCCTCCGGCTCGACCGCCGCGCCCTGCTTGGCCTGATCGTTCGCCACACGCTCCAGCTTGTAGCCGAGCTGGCCGTATATATAGCACACGAAGCCGGAGCAGTCAAAGCCCGTTTCCGGGGTGCTTCCGCCGTATTTGTACTTCCAGCCGAGAAATTGCAGGGCGAGGTCCGCGGCCTCGCGGCCGAGAAGCTCCTCCGCCGTGGGCTGTGCCTCCGCCGGTTCCGCTTCCTCCGCGGCGTCGCGCGAAGCGGCGCACAGCATGGCGGGGGCGTATTCCATACCGCCGCAGGAGAGGGTGAGCCGCCCCGTGCCCGCCCCGGCGGAGACCGCCGCCTCCGTTGTCCGCCCGGCGAAGCCCTCCGGGAAGAAGCGCAGAGTGACCGCGCCGACGTCCTCTGTCCAGGCAAACGGCGCGCCGCCGCTTATGCCCGTTCCGCCGGGGCGGAACTCAAGTCCGTCCCCACCGCCGCGCGCGTCCCATTCCGACAGCGTGAGCAGCCGTGCGAGAGGTGAGGGCGTATCCGCCTCCGCCGCTGTGCCGGTGAAGTGCCCGCTGCAGCTATTCAGGCAAAAAACGAGGCTCAGCGTGCACACGAATATTAAAATAAGCGTTTTTTTCATCTATATCACGCCTTTGACCGGCATCGCGTTAAAACACTTTGCGCGGAGTGAGCGCCGGATCGCCCACTGTCAGCGGACGACCGAGGCGCAGGACGCAGAAAATCTTTTTCGATTGCCTCGTATTATATCACGGATGCGGCGGATGTACATAGAAATTTGAACGGCGCGGCGGCGGAAGCGCGCCGCTTGACGCACGGCGGGCAGGCGGATATAATTCATAAAAAGATGTTTTTAAGGAGACGCACATGCTGACGCTTATATTGGGCAAGGCGGGCACGGGCAAGACCGCCGCCGTGATAAACGAGATAAACGCCGCCGTGCAGCGCGGCGAGGGGAAGCGTATGCTTATCGTGCCGGAGCAGTACAGCCACGAGGCCGAGCGCGAGCTTTGCCGCGCCTGCGGCGACAGGCTGTCGCTGTACGCGGAGGTGTTCAGCTTCACGGGCCTTGCGCGGCGGCTGATGTCGCAGCTTGGCGGCGGCGCGGCGCAGTATCTGGACAAGGGCGGGCGGCTTTTGTGCATGGCGCTGGCGCTGGGCAGCGCCGGCAGCCGGCTGAAGGTCTATTCCGCCGCCGCACGCAAGGCGGAGATGCAGTCGCTGCTGCTGACGGCCGTGGATGAGATGAAGGCCTCGTGCGTCACGCCGGACGCGCTTTATGACGCGGCGGCGGAGTTCGACGGCGGCCTTGCCGACAAGCTGCGCGACCTTGCGCTCATCGCGGAGGCGTATGACGCGGTGGTTGCAAACGGGCACGCCGACAGCGCCGACAGGCTGACGGTGCTTGCCCGGCAGATACCGCAAAGCGGCATCGGGCGCGGACACCATATTTATATAGACGGCTTCGTGGACTTCACCGCGCAGGAGACGGAGGTCATCCGCGCGCTCATGATGAGCGGCGCGGACGTGACGGTGTGCCTCACGGCGGATTCGCTGACCGGCGGAAGCGAGGTGTTTGAGCTTTCGCGCCGCGCGGGGCGTGCGCTTGCGGCAATGGCGCAGGAGACGGGAACGGAGCAGCGCACCGTGGTCTTTGACGCCCAGACGGGAAAGGACGCTTCGCTCACGTTCTTTGCGGAAAATATGTTCTCCTACTCCGCGGCGCAGTACGCGGGAGAGGACTGCGCGCTGGAGCTTGTGTGCGCGGGAAGCGTCTCCGCCGAGTGTGAGCTTGCCGCGGCAAAGGCGATAAAGCTCGTGCGCGAGGGCGGCTGCCGCTGGCGCGACATCGCCGTGGCCGTGCGCGGCTTCGAGGATTACCGCGGCAGTCTTGAAAACATCTTCCGGCACTACGGCGTGCCGCTGTTCACCGCGAAAAAGAGCGAGCTTTTATATAAGCCCCTGCCGCTGCTGGTGACGCTGGCGTATGAGATAACGGGCGGCGGCTGGGAAATAGACGACGTGATAAGCTATATGCGCACGGGGCTGACCGGGCTTTCGCCGGAGGAGTGCGATACGCTTGCGGCATATATCTTCAAATGGCAGCTTCGCGCCGGGGCGTGGGCGCGCCGGGACGACTGGCGGCAGCACCCCGGCGGCTACGGCTGTGAATATGACGAGGCGGCGGAGGCGCGGCTGGGGGAGATAAATTCCCTGCGCCGCCGTCTGGCGCAGCCGCTTCTTGAGTTTGAACGCCGCAGTGCCGCAGCGCACACGGCGCAGGAGCACGCCGCGGCGCTTGCGCAGTTCTTCGCGGAGCTCAAGCTGCCCGAGACGCTATCCGCCCGCGCCGATACGCTGAACGCCGAAGGGCGCGGCGAGCTTGCGCAGGAATACGTGCAGCTCTGGGAGATAATCACCGCCGCGCTGGAGCAGTGCCATGCCATCCTCGGCACACTTGAAATGGACAGCGCGGAGTTCGGGCGGCTTTTCACGCTGATGCTTTCAAAATACGATGTGGGCGTTATCCCGGTGTCGCTGGACAGGGTGTCCGCCGGTGATTTCGACAGGATGCGCCGAAGGCAGATAAAGCACCTCATCGTCCTCGGCGCGAGCGACGCGCGCCTGCCGCGCGCCGGTGACGAGGCCGGGATATTCTCCGACGCGGAGAGGGCGCGGCTGCTGGAAAAGAACATATGCCTCGGCGCGGGAGAAGGTGAGCTGTGGCGCGAATTCTCGCTGATTTACAACTGCCTGACCCTGCCCTCCGACAGCCTCACGCTGAGCTATCCCGCCGTTGACGCGGAAGGGGAGGAGCAGCGTCCGGCCTTTGTGTATAACCGCGCGGCGGCGCTGTTCTCGCTGACGCCGCGCCGCGGCGGACTTGACGATGCGCGCTTACAGGCCGCCGGACCTGCCATGGAGCTTGCCGCGCACGCCATAAACGGCGGCAGCGGCGTTGAGCGCGCCGCCGCGGAGTACTTCCGCGCCGCCGAGGGCGAGCGCTGGGCCGCACTGACGCGCGCCGCCGCCATGAGCCGCGGCAGGCTTTCAGAGCGCGCCGTGCGCGGCCTTTACGGCGACAAGCTGCGCCTGAGCGCGTCGCGGATAGATAAATTCGCCTCCTGCCGGTACGCGTACTTCTGTCAGTACGGCCTGCGGGCAAAGCCCTATGAGCCGGCCGGTTTCACCCCGCCGGAGATAGGCACCTTCATGCATTACGTGCTTGAGCGCACCGCGCGCGAGGTGAAGGGGCGCGGCGGCTTTGCCGCCGTGGACGACGCGGAGCTTGAAAAAATATGCGACAGGCACGTCGCGCAGTACGTCCATGACGAGCTGAACGATTTTGCCGAGAAGAGCGCGCGTTTCACCTATCTTTTCCGCCGCCTGACGCGCGACGTGCATCAGGTGGTGAAGGACATGGCGGACGAGCTGCGCTGCTCGGACTTTGAGCCGTTGGATTTCGAGCTGGACTTCGGCCGCGCGGGGAAGGTGCCGCCGGTGGAGCTTGGCGAGGGCGTGGGCGCGCTGACGCTGACGGGCGTCGCCGACAGGGTGGACGGCTGGCTGCACAATGGGAAGCTGTACCTGCGCGTGGTGGACTATAAGACGGGGAAGAAGCAGTTTTCCATGGCGGACGTATGGTACGGCATGGGGCTTCAGATGCTTTTGTACCTTTTCGCCCTTGAAAGCGGCGGGGAGAAGCTATACGGCCATGAGACGGTCCCCGCCGGGGTGATGTACGTTCCCGCGCGAAACGCCATGCTCTCCGCACAGCGCGACATGGACGACGCGGAGCTTGCCGGAAAGCTTGGCGAGGCGAAGCGCCGCAGCGGCCTCGTGCTGGACGACGCGGAGCTTATGGAGGCGTGGGAGCGCGGCGCGGACAAGCAGTATATCCCCGTGAAATTCAAAAACGGAAGCCCCGGCGCGGACGGCGTGGCGTCGCTTGCGCGCATGGGACTGCTGGCAAGGCATATAAAGAAAAGCCTCGGCGAGATGGCGGAGCAGCTCAGGCAGGGCAGCATCGCCGCGGACCCGTATTACCGCGGCCAGCAGGAGAACGCCTGCGTCAACTGCGATTATTTTGACGCCTGCCACTTTGCCGACGGCGAGAACGGCGAAAGCTGCCGCTATCTCGCGCGGCTGAAACCGGACAAGGTGTGGAGCATGCTGGAAGGAGAGGAGGAAAGCGGCAATGGCTGAATTCAGACCGACGGCGGCGCAGAGCGCGGCCATAACCGCGCGCGGAAGCACGGTGCTCGTCTCCGCGGGCGCGGGCAGCGGGAAAACGAAGGTGCTGACGGAGCGCCTGATGGGCTGCATCACCGATGAGCAGCGCCCGGCCGACCTCGACAGCTTCCTTATAATAACCTTCACCCGCGCCGCGGCGGGGGAGCTGCGAGGCAGGATAATGGACGAGCTTGCCGCGCGCCTCGCCCGCGAGCCGGGGAGCCGCCGCCTGCGCCGGCAGAGCGCGCTGTGCCAGCGCGCGCAGATAGGCACCATACACAGCTTCTGCGCGGCGCTGCTGCGCGAAAACAGCCACCTTGCGCAGATAAGCCCCGATTTCAAGATCGCCGACGACGACAGGGCGCAGGCCATGAAGGCCGCCGCGCTTGAGCGCGTGCTTGAAGCGCGCTATGCCGCCGGGGCGGATAACGCGGACTTCCTCCTGCTGGCCGACACCGCGGGCGCGGGGCGCGACGACAGCCGACTTGCCGCGCTCGTGCTGTCGCTGCACGAAAAGATGCAGTGCCACGCCCGGCCGGAGGACTGGGCGGCAAAGCAGGTGGCGCTGCTGTCCGCCGAGACGCAGGACGCCGGGGATACGCCGTGGGGGCGCGAGATACTTTCCGCCGCGGCGGACAACGCCCGCTATTGGAGCGCGGAGCTTGACGCGCTTATGGCCGCGATGGCCGGAAATGAGAAGATAAGCAAGGCGTACCTTGCCAGCATCAGCGAGAGCGCCGCGCAGATACGTGAGCTTGTCCGCTGTCTTGAAGCGGGCTGGGACAGCGCGCGCGCCTGCCTGCCGGTGGAGTTTCCGCGGCTGGGCGCACTGAGAAATTCGCCCGACGCACAGCTTTCCGACAGGATAAAGCTGCGGCGCGACGCCTGCAAAAAGGCCATGGCGGCCATAGAGGCGGCGCTGGGCGCGCCGAGTGAAAAGCTCGTCGGCGATATGCGCCGCACGAGCCCCGCCATGCGCGCGCTTCTGACGCTGACGCTGGACTTCGACGCGGAGTATTCCCGCGCAAAGCGCCGCGCCGGACTTGTGGACTATTCCGACCTTGAGCATATGACGGCAAAGCTGCTGACCCTGCCCGACGGAAACCCGAGCGAGCTTGCCGCGCGCCTTTCCGCGCGCTATACCGAGGTCATGGTGGACGAGTATCAGGACGTGAGCCAGGTGCAGGACGCCATATTCAAGGCCGTCTCCAACGAGGGGCAGAAGCTCTTCCTCGTGGGCGACGTCAAGCAGTCCATCTACCGCTTCCGCCTTGCGGACCCGGAGATATTCACGCAAAAATACGTGACCTTTGCCGATGCGGAGCATGCCGCGCCCGGCGCGCCGCGGCGCATAATACTGCAGGAGAACTTCCGCTCACGCCGGGAGATACTCGACTGCGCAAACGCGGTGTTTTCCGCGTGCATGTCGCGCCGCCTCGGCGATATAGACTATGACGCGGCGGCGGAGCTGAAATACGGCGCACGCTACGACGGCGATGCGCCCGTGCCGGAGCTTCTGCTGCTGGAAACGGGCGGCGCGCAGAACGACGACGCGGAGCGGCCCGATAAGACGGCGCTGGAGGCGCGCCTTGTCGGGCGGGAGATACTGCGCCTTATGTCGTCAGGGATGCGCGTGGGCGAAAGGCCGCTGGAATACGGCGACATCACGCTGCTTATGCGCTCGGCCAACTCCGTGGGCGGCATATACCGCAGAGAGCTTGCCGCGATGGGCATACCCGTCGCGGCGGGGCAGGGCGGCGGATTTTTCGACTCGGTGGAGATATCGGGCGTGGTGTCGCTGCTTGCCGTGACGGATAACCCGCATCAGGACATCCCGCTTATAGCCGTGCTGCGTTCGCCGGCCTTCGGCTTCACGGCGGAGGAGCTTGCCCGGATACGCGCCGCGGACAAGGACGGGGATTTCTATACTGCGCTCAACTGCCGCGCGAAGGAGGACGAAAGGTGCAGGGCCTTTCTTGAAAAGCTTGCGCGTCTGCGCGCCCTCGCGCCCGACCTCACGGCGGCAGAGCTCGTGTGGCAGATAATAGACGGGCTTGACCTGCTGGCCGTGTGCTCCGCCATGGCGGACGGCGCGGCGCGCCGGGCAAATCTTCTGGAGCTGCTGGAGCTTTCCAAGCGCTTTGACGCCACGGGCTACCGCGGGCTGCACCGCTTCGTGCTGTGGCTGCGGCAGTTAAACGAGCGCGGCGAGGAGCCGCCGAGCGGCGCGTCCGGCGGCGCGGCGGTGCAGATAATGACGGTGCACAAGTCCAAGGGACTGGAGTTCCCTGTGGTGTTCCTGTGCGACACGGCGCGCCGCTTCAACCGGCAGGACAGCCGCGACACGGTGCTGGTGCACCCGCAGCTCGGCCTCGGCGCGAAGGTGACGGACGCCGCGCGGCGCATAGAATACCCAAGCCTTGCGCGAAACGCCATACGCCTGCGGCTGGAAAGGGAGATGCTTTCGGAGGAGATGCGCCTTCTCTACGTGGCGCTGACGCGGCCGCGCGAGAGGCTTTATATCACCGCGGCCGTGAAGGATCCGCAGCAGCTTATCGAAAAGTCCTCCGCCGCCGTGACGCGCCCGATGGCGAGCGAGGTGCTTGCCGCGGCCTCCGCCCCGGTGAACTGGCTGATATACGCCGCCCTCGCCGACGGTGAGCGGCACCTGAAAATGAGGATATGCACGCCCGGCGCGGCGCCGGGCGCGGAGGAGGAAGCGCCGGTCGAGATACCGCCCGACACGGACGCCGCGCAGGAGCTTGCCCATGCGCTGAGCTTCACATATGCCCATGCAGACGCCTCGGCCCTGCCGTCAAAGATAACGGCGACGGAGCTTAAGGGCCGCGCCGCGCCCGATGAGGACGCGCAGACCATCCTGCCGCGGCGGGAGAGGCAGTTCGCCCTGCCGGATTTTGCCCGCGCGGGGCGGCCCGTCACGGGAGCGGAGCGCGGCGTCGCCACACACCTTGCGCTGCAATGCATGGACTTTGAAAAGACCGGCACGCGCGCGGAGATAGAGGAGGAGATCGCCCGCCTCAGAGAGCAGCGCTTTCTGAGCGAGCGCGAGGCCGCCGCCGTGGACGCCGCGGCGATATATGCCCTTTTCGCCTCGCCCCTTGGGCGGCGCATGAGGCAGGCGGACGCCGTGCACAGGGAGTTCAAATTTTCCCTTCTGTGTCCGGCGGAGGACGTGTTCGGCACGGCCGCGGGGGAGGAGCTTCTTCTTCAGGGCGTGGTGGACTGCTGCATCGAGGAAAACGGCCGCCTGTGCATCATCGACTATAAGACGGACGCCGTCAGGACGGATGCGGACATAGCGCAGCGCAGCGCCTATTACACGGGGCAGCTTCGCGCATACGCCGCGGCGCTGACGCGGATATTCGGCATGGAGGTGTCCGACTGCGTGCTTTACTTCCTCGCCGCGGGAAAAACGGTAAAAATAGCGCAAAAGGACTTGCATTGAGCGCGAGACTGTGTTACAATTCCCTTTGCGTCTTGTAACTATACCGCTTCGGTACAATCAAGGCAGCATATGATGAGGAGCTTTTGACAATGAAGGAAGGAATCCATCCGAAATACCAGCAGACCACCATCAGATGCGCTTGCGGCGCGGTCATCGAGACCGGCTCCACCAAGCCCAACATCACCGTTGAGATCTGCTCCAAGTGCCACCCCTTCTACACCGGCAAGCAGAAGCTGGTCGATACCAGCGGCCGTGTTGACAAGTTCAATAAGAAGTACGGCATCAAGTGATCGTGATACCCGAAACGGAGCGCTGCCATGGCAGCGCTCCGTTTTCGTTTCAGACTATTATCTGCTTTATCCCGCCGGAGGCGATCTCCGCGGGCAATGGCGCGTCGGCGATGATGTAATCCGCCTCGCGCAGCGGCATGAGCATATACGCGCTGGTTTTCAGGAACTTGCTTTTGTCGCAGAGAAACACCTTCGTCTCCGACTGATCCAGCGCGCAGCGGCGCAGGGAGTTGGCCGGGGCGCAGTAATCGGATATCCAGCCGCGGCTGTTCACGGCGGAGGATGAGAAGAACATGATGTCGATGCCGTAGTGGGCGATTATGTCCTCGGCCTCGCGGCCGTAGAAGCTCATCGTGTCATAGCTTATCTCCCCGCCGAGGCAGATGGAGCGTATCCGGTACTTCTGCGTAAGCTGCAAAACGGACATGCTGCTCGTTATGACGGTGATGTTCTTATACTGGGGCATGTGGTCGATTATATGCAGCGTGGTGGTGGACTCGTCCATGAACACCATGCAGTCGTCGCGCAGGAGCTTCGCGGCCTCGCGCGCGATGCGCAGCTTCACCTCGGAATTGACGCCCATCCGGAAATACGCGGGGCCGCCCTCGTTCTCACTGCGCCGCCTGATGACGCCGCCGTGACTGCGCGTAACAAGACCCATCTCCTGCATCGCGTTCAGGTCGCGCCGTATGGTCGGCATACTGACGAAAAGCGTGCGGCTCAAGGATTCCACGCTTGCGTACTCGCCGTTGGACAGAATGTCCATTATCTTCTGGTAACGCTCTTCCTTCACTCAATCAAGCCTCCGTTTTTGATCGTTTTTGATCGTTTCTCAATATTAGCGCCAAACCTTGCGCATGTCAACAGCTTCCTGTATAATACGCTTGTTCATTTTGATGAAAACCGCCGCGCAAACCGGCGGCAGAACCGGCACCAAGATACATTTTTAACAATGCCGCGCCGGGGAATGATCAATTTTTAGAGTGTACGGTGAGGCGCATTATGGGGAAAACAAGGCTGATCGCTTTTGATCTTGACGGAACGCTGACTCAGCATAAGACCCCCCTCGCACAGCCGAATCTCGGCGTGCTGGACAGCCTCGGAGAGAAATACAAGCTGCTCATGGTCGGCGCGGGGATGTGCAGCCGCATATTCCGCCAGATGAACGGCTACCCCATTGATATAATAGGGAACTACGGGATGCAGTTTTGCACCTATAACGCGGAGACAAAGGCGCTGGACAAGGTGTTCGACATGCACGCCCCCTGTGACCGGGAGAGCGTGGAGCGGCGCATAACGGCGCTGAGAGAGCGCTTCGGCTACACCGAATACACCGGCGACAACGTGGAATACCATGATTCCGGCTGTGTCACGTTCCCGCTGCTCGGTACGAAGGCCGATATTGCCGCAAAGCTCGCCTTTGACCCGGACAGGTCGAAGCGCAAGCCCCTTTACCCCGCGGTGCGGGACGCTTTCCCGGACTATACGGTGTTTATCGGCGGCTCGTCCTCCTTCGATTTCGCGCCGTTTCCTTACAATAAATATTACGCGCTTGACAAATACTGCGCCGAATACGGCTACAGTCATGACGAGGTGGTCTACGTGGGCGACGATTACGGCCCCGGCGGCAACGACGAGGCGGTCTATCTTTCGGACTTCACCTTCGTGCGCGTGGACGACTATACGCGCTTCGGCGAGTATATGCGTGAATATCTTTAACGGGAGGAAAGCGGCATGTTTATAGATTGCGCTTCATACAGCGGCCTGTGCGAATGCGGCCGGGAGCATTACATGGAGACCAAGGCGGCGGTCATCGAGGCCGGATGCCTGAAGGATTTTGAAAAATATATGGCCGCTTTCGGCGTTACGGGCAAGCGCTGCGCGCTGTACGGAAAGAATTCCTATGCCGCCGCGGCGGACCGGCGTCCGCACGCCGGGCAGGAGATAGTTCTCGACCCCGAAGGGCTGCACGCGAACGAGATATCCACCGCGGACGTGCTTTCGCGGCTTGAGGCGGATGTGGAGGTGCTCATCGCCGTCGGCAGCGGCACCATACACGACATCGCGCGCTACTGCGCACATGAGCGGGGCATACGCTTTGTGTCCTGCCCGACGGCGGCCAGCGTGGACGGCTTTTGCAGCACCGTGGCCGCAATGACGTGGTACGGCTTTAAAAAGACGCTTCCGGCAGTCGCGCCGGAGATAGTCATTGCCGACATAGATATTATAAAGAACGCCCCCGCGGCGCTGGTGAGAAGCGGCGTGGGCGACATCATGGCAAAGTACACCGCCCTTGCGGACTGGCGCATGGCGAACCTGCTCACGGGGGAGCATCTCTGCCCGCGGATATACGACATAATGAGCCGTGCGGCCGACACCGTCATGAACAGCGTGCCGGGCATCGCCGCGGGTGAGGAAAAGGCCTTCGCCGATGTGACCTATGCGCTGATAATGAGCGGGATAGCGATGCAGATGATGGGCAATTCCCGCCCCGCCTCCGGCGCGGATCACCACATCTCCCACATGATAGAGATGGAACCGGCGGCGTTTGAGGTCAAATTCCCCGCAATGCACGGGGAAAAGACGGGCGTGGGCACGCTCGTCGCCGTGCGGGAGTATAAGCGCCTTGCACAGATAGAGGACATCGCGCCCTTCCTGCGCGATTACGCACCGGTGCCGGAGGAAGAGTTCCGCGCATTTTTCGGCGAGAGGCTCGCCGGCTCGCTCATACGCGAAAATGAGAACGACTGCCTCGCCGCCGTGACGAAGGAAGCCCTCGCGCAGAAATGGGGCGAGATACGCGGCATCATCGCGGCGCTTCCGGAGGAGGCGTATCTTTACGGCCTGCTTGAAAAGATCGGCGCGAAGCGCACGCTGGAGGATATCGGCGTGACCGAGGATGAGCGGGATTCCCTGCTGGAGCATTCCCCGCTCGTCAGAAACCGCTTGACGCTGATGCGCACACGGCGTATGATGAAGCTGGACGAAATAAACAATGTGATTCACATATAACAAAGGACAAAGGAGAGAGTACGAGTGAGCGAAGAGATAATCATAAAGCATGCGCTTAAAAAGTACGGCGAGAACGTCATCATACCTGACCTGAACCTTGACATCCGTGAGGGCGAGTTTTTCACCCTGCTGGGCCCCTCCGGCTGCGGCAAGACGACGCTTCTGAGGATGATCGCGGGCTTCAACAGCATCGAGGGCGGCGACTTCTACTTCGGCGAGAAGCGCATAAACGACCTTGACCCCGCCAAGCGCAATATAGGCATGGTGTTCCAGAACTACGCCATCTTCCCGCACTACACCGTCAGGAAGAACGTTGAGTTCGGCCTGAAAAACAAGAAGTTCCCCAAGGACAAGATAAAGACCCAGTCCGAGAAGTTCATGAAGCTCATGCAGATCGACGAGTATGCCGACCGTATGCCGGAGCGCCTTTCAGGCGGCCAGCAGCAGCGCGTCGCGCTGGCGCGCGCACTGTGCATCGAGCCGGACGTGCTTCTCATGGACGAGCCGCTTTCAAACCTTGACGCGAAGCTGCGCGTGGAGATGCGCACGGTCATCAAGAACATCCAGCACTCCGTCGGCATAACGACGGTGTACGTCACGCACGACCAGGAAGAGGCCATGGCCGTTTCCGACCGCATCGCCGTCATGAACGCCGGCGTCATCCAGCATGTCGGCACGCCGAAGAGCATCTATCAGCGCCCGGCAAATCTCTTCGTCGCCACGTTCATAGGCCGCTCCAACGTCATCAAGGGCAAGCTCGTCGTTGACGGCGGCAAGACCTATCTTGAGACGCTTTCCGGCTACCGCGCGGAGATAAAGACCGTCCGCCCCGAGCAGCAGAAGGCGCAGGACATCGTCCTCTCCGTCAGGCCGGAGGAGTTCCTGCTCGACCGCGGCAGTACGGAGGGTATCTCCGCAGTCGTGGACGACTGCGTGTTCCTCGGTCTGAACACCCACTACTTTGTGCACCTGTCCTCCGGCGAGGAGGTGGAGATCATTCAGGAATCCTCCATCGACTCCATCATTGAGCCGGGCTCGGAGATAAAGCTGAAGATAAACACCGAAAAGGTCAACCTCTTTACCGCCGACGGAAGCGAGAATATCCTCACCGGCGTCTGCAACGACTGCGCAAAGGCATAAGGGGGACGCGCTATGGCCAAAAAACGTTTTGACGGGTGGCTGCTCGTTTCCGTGGTGATGCTTCTGCTTTTCATCGCCGTGCTCATTTACCCGATGTTCGGCGTCATAAAGCAGGCCGTCATCATGCCCGACGGCAGCTTCTCAATGGAGCAGTTCGACAAGTTTTTCAGCAACAGCTATTATGTAGAGACCATCTACAACTCCTTCAAGATCACCATTTTCGTCACGGTGCTCACGCTCGTGATAGGCATCCCCTTTGCGTACTTCTATGCTTTCTATAAGCTCAAGGGCGCAAAGCTGCTGTTCGTGGTGTCCATTCTGTGCTGCATGTCCGCGCCCTTCCTCGGCGCGTACTCGTGGGTCATGCTCCTCGGGCGCAGCGGCGTTATCACGAAGTTCTTCAAGGCCGCCCTCGGCATAACCCTGCCCAGCATCTACGGCTTCGGCGGCATCGCCCTGTCGCAGACGCTCAAGTTCTTCCCGCTCGTGTTCATCTACATGAACGGCGCTTTCAAAAGCATTGACAATACCCTCATGGAGGCCTCGGCGAACATGGGCTGCACCGGTGTGAAGCGCCTTTTCAACATCGTGCTGCACCTGACCATGCCCACCATCCTCGCGGCGACGCTGATGGTGTTCATGCAGGCCTTTGCAGACTTCGGCACGCCCACCATCCTCGGCGAGGGCTTCAAGACCTTCCCGGTGCTGCTGTACAATGAGTATCTCGGCGAAAACGGCGCGAACTACAACTTCGCCGCGGCGCTGGCCATCATTGCGGTCATAGTCACGGCCGTGATATTCCTCCTTCAGAAGTGGGCCACCGGCCGCTTCAAGTTCTCCATCAACACCCTGCACCCCGTGGAGAAGAAGGAGGCCAAGGGCTTCGGCGGCTTCCTCATGCACCTTTACTGCTATGTGCTGTGCGCAGTTGCGATACTGCCGCAGATATACATAATCTACCTCAGCTTCCGCAACAGCAAGGGCTCCCTCTTCGGCGTGGGGTACTCGCTCATCAACTACCAGAACGCGATAAAGAAGAAGCTGGTGCTGGCCTCGCGCAACACTCTCGTCATGGGCGTCGTGGCGCTGGCGATAATCATCGTGATAGCGGTGCTTCTGGCTTACCTTGTCGTGCGCCGCAACAGCGCGCTCAACCACGGCCTTGACACCATCGCAATGCTGCCCTACATCATGCCCGGCGCCGTCATAGGCATTGCGCTGCTGATCGCCTACGGCTCCAAGCCCATCGCGCTCACCGGCACGATGGCGATAATGATAATGTCATTTGCGATACGCCGTATGCCGTACACGATACGCTCCGCCACGGCGACGCTGATGCAGATACCCATCAGCATCGAAGAGGCGGCGATAAGCCTTGGCGCGTCCAAGGTCAAGACCTTTGCCAAGATCACCGTGCCCATGATGTCCAACGGCATCCTCTCCGGCGCGATACTCAGCTGGGTCGCCATAGTGACCGAGCTTTCCAGCTCCGTCATACTCTACAGCAACCGCACCACCACCCTCACCATGCAGTCGTATATCTACATCGGCCGCGGCGAATACGGCACGGCCGCCGCCTTTGCTGCGATACTCACCGTCATCACCGCGCTGAGCCTGTTCCTCTACATGGCTATCAGCAAGTCTGAGGATGATATCCAGCTGTGATCACACCCATTCGATGCAATACTGCATCCGGGAATAAAAATTCTTTGAAAAGGAGAAACAAAATGAAGAAAATCCTTGCACTCGCAATGGCACTCTGCATGATCTTTGCTCTGTGCGCATGCGGCTCCAGCGCTTCCGCTCCCGCAGCAGAAGCCCCCGCAGCTGAGGCTCCCGCAGCCGAGGCAGCGGCCCCCGCAGAAGCGGAAGCTCCCGCAGAGGAAGACCTGGGCGACACCCTCGTGCTCTACTCCTCCATGACCGAGGCAGACCTCGAGGCGCTCACCACCCGATTCAACGAAGTGTACCCCGACATCAACATCGAGGTCATCTCCGGTTCCGCCGGTGAGTTCACCGCGAAGATCCAGGCCGAAGCCGGCAATCCTAAGGGCGACGTGACCTGGGGCGGCCTTGCTGACTCCGACGGCGACAAGTACGCCGAGATCTTTGAAGCATGGGTCTCCGACCACGACGACGAGCAGATGGAAGGCTACAGCACCCCCAACGGCTTTTACAGCATGGATCACCTCTCCACCGTTTGCTTCTGCGTCAACACCGAGCTTGAGAAGGAACTCGGTCTGAACATCCAGTCCTACGAAGACCTCCTCGACCCCAAACTCAAGGGCAAGATAGTCTTCTCCGATCCTAACAGCTCCTCCGCTGCATGGAACAACCTCTGCAACATCTTCTCCGTTTACGGCATTGACACTCAGGAGTCTTGGGACTACATCGACGCTCTCCTTGAGAACATGGTCGTTG
>OLXC01000094.1_pt1 | contig 28916 bp, 23 predicted proteins | sample 1673851 | NCBI WGS metagenome assembly OLXC01 (sample SAMEA103958130, study PRJEB25191) | human gut metagenome | biome: human-associated habitat [ENVO:00009003]; feature: intestine environment [ENVO:2100002]; material: feces | place: Germany | collected 2013/2015
GGGGCGGAGATTCCCTTTTATAAGCTGGTCGATTATCCAGTCCTTTACACTCTCCACAACGGAGGTATTCTTTATCATGGCATATTGCAGCCCGGTCTCATTCTTGCTCATTTCTACTCCAAACTCGGTTGGCCATATTGACCCATTTTCATAATTTAGTATATTACTGCAAATTCCCCTATTCTGTCAAGGATTAGTGTGCAATTCATGTGAATATCTTCACGAGATTTTGAAAAGTGCACAAAAACGACAGGGCAAAAATGTTCATTTCTACAAAACGTCAGTTAAATCACAAGAAAGGGCTTTACAAATCGCGCGCTTGTTGATAAGATTCAAACATCCTACATACTACGTTTAATAATTTTGGAGGTGCACTCAACAATGACTGTTGACGAGCTGTCCCGCATGGCTAACCGGCTGCGCATGGATGTTGTACAGGAAGTACACGACGCAGGTGACGGTCACCCCGGCCCCTGCATGTCCATCGCAGAGATAATGTCCGTACTGTTTTTTGATGAATTAAGACTTGACCCCACCCAGCCCCGCTGGCCGGAGCGCGACCGTTTTGTGCTTTCCAAGGGTCATGCCTGCCCCATTCTTTACGCAGCGCTTGCACGCCGCGGCTATTTCTCCCTTGACGAGCTGAAGGGTCTGCGCACGATCGGCAGCTTCCTTCAGGGTCACCCCGACATGAACAAGATCCCCGGCGTTGACACCGTGTCCGGCTCTCTGGGCAACGGCGTCGCCATCGGCCTCGGCATGGCCGTCGGCTGCCGGATGCAGGGCATTGACAACAACGTTTTCGTTATCGTCGGCGACGGCGAGGAGCAGGAAGGAATCATCTGGGAGGCCGCAATGGCCGCCGCGAAGATGAAGGCCGGAAACCTCATCGTTTTCGCAGACCTGAACAACCACCAGTCCGGCGGCAAGGTGACGGAGCTTTCCAGCCTCTACCCCGTGCAGGATAAGTGGGAAGCTTTCCACTGGCACGTGCAGAGCATCGACGGGCACGACGTGGCCGCGATACAGAATGCAATTGCTGAGGCGAAGAAGGTCACTGACCGTCCCTCCCTCATCGCATGCAAGACTCTCAAGGGCAAGAACATCCCCTACATGGAGGACAACAACGCCTGGCACAAGAGGACGCCGACCGATGAAGAATTGGAGATCGCCAGAGAGGCGCTCCGGGATAAGATGTGAGGTGCCGTTATGAATACTAAAAGTACCAGAGAAGCGGCCATGCAGGCCATTTTGGAAGCCGCCCGCAAGGACGACAAGATAGTTATAGTCTCCCCCGACTCCGTCGGAGCCGCAAGGGCGACCAAATTCAGAGACGAGTTTCCCGACAGGGTGATAGAGGTCGGCATTGCCGAGCAGGACGCCGTGGACATCGCGGCGGGCCTTGCGACGACGGGGATGAAGCCCATCGTCGTTTCCTACGCAGGCTTTCTGACCATGCGCGCATGTGAAATGATCCGCACCTTCGTGGCCTATCCCGGCCTGAACGTCAAGCTCATCGGCCTTAACGGCGGTATGCTCGGCGGTGAGCGCGAGGGCGTGACGCATCAGTTCTACGAGGACGTCGGCATCATGCGCTCTATGCCCGGCGTGAAGATAATCGCCCCCGCAGACGCACAGCAGACCTACCTCGCCGCACAGGCGATGCTGGAGCTGGACGGCCCCGTGTACCTGCGTCTCGGCAGCGGCAGAGAGCCCGAAGTGTTCCCCGAGGGCACGCCGTTTGAGTACGGCAAGATCCGCGAGGTGCTGCACTACGGCGACGACGTTGCGATATTCGCAAGCGGCTTTATCATGAACCGCGCCATCGAGGCCGCGGACAAGCTCAAGGCCGAGGGCATCAACGCAACGCTTATAGACGTATCCACCATCAAGCCGCTCGACAGCAAGGGCGTGGCAGAGGTCCTGCGCCGCTGCAACTGCGCCGTTGCGGTCGAGGATCACAACTTCTTCTGCGGCATGTCCAGCGCGATATGCGAGGTCGCATGCCACTTCCACCCGTGCAAGGTCCGCCGTCTCGGTCTGCGCGACGTTTACCCGCGCAGCGGCAAGGCCGCGGAGCTGCTGGATGCTTACGGCCTGTCCGTGGACGACATAGTCGCCGCGGCAAAGGACGCAATGGTCAAGGAGTAAGACGATGCTGAAAAGTGAAAAGATATATTCCGGCGTGGAGCACGCCGACGCGCGCAGCCTGCTGTACGCAACCGGTCATCTTCAGGAGAACATAGGCCGCAAGCCGCTCATCGGCGTTGTGAACACCTTCAATGAGATTGTTCCCGGCCACTTTCACCTGCGCGGCATTGCCGACGCGGCGAAGCAGGGCGTTCTCATGGCGGGCGGCGTGCCCGTGGAGTTCCCCACCATCGCCATCTGCGACGGCATTACCATGGCGCACAAGGGCATGATGTATCCCCTGCCCAGCCGTGAGCTCATCGCCGACAGCATAGAGTCCATGACCATGGCGCACGGCCTTGACGGCCTTGTGCTGGTCGTAAGCTGCGACAAGACCATCCCCGGCGCGCTCATGGCGGCGGCGAGGATGAACATCCCCGCGATCGTGATAAGCGGCGGCCCCATGCCCACCGGCCACTACAACGGCGACGTGTCCGACTACAGCGCGTGCATAGAGACCGTCGGCAAGGTGCATAACGGCGACATGACCCCCGAGGAGCAGGAAGAGCTGACCCAGCACTGCTGCCCCGGCTGCGGCTCCTGCTCCGGCATGTTCACGGCAAACTCCATGAACTGCCTTGCGGAAGCACTTGGCATGGCGCTGCCCGGCAACGGCACTATCCCCTCCTACTACGGCGAGAGACTGGCGCTGGCAAAGCGCGCGGGCATGAACGCCGTGCGTATGGTCGTGGAGAACGTCCGCCCCAGCGACATACTCACCGAGAAGGCGTTTGAGAACGCGATCCGCGTGGACATGGCCATCGCCGGCTCCACGAACACGACGCTGCATCTGCCGGCCATCGCAAACGAGCTTGGCCTGAAGCTGCCTCTTAAGAAGTTTGACGAGATCAGCCGCCAGACGCCGAACCTCTGCCACATAAGCCCCAACGGCCACCATCACATGGATGACCTTTACCGCGCGGGCGGCATCTACGCCGTGATGAACGAGCTCAACAAGCGCGGCTTCATCGACACGGCCTGCATGACCGTCGCCGGAAAGACGCTGGGCGAGCTTATCCCCGCGCATCCCGTGAAGGATTACGACGTTATCCACAGCATCGATGCGCCTTACTCCCAGCAGGGCGGCCTTGCCGTTCTGTTCGGCAACCTTGCCCCGATGGGCTGCGTTGTGAAGGCCGCCGCCGTGTGCGACAAGATGATGGTGCACACGGGCCGCGCAAGAGTGTTCCACTACATGGAGGACGCGGCGCAGGCCATACTCGACGGCAAGATCGTTCCGGGCGACATGGTCGTCATCAAGTACGAAGGCCCGAAGGGCGGCCCCGGCATGAGAGAGATGCTCTCCCCCACGGCGGCAATAGTCGGCAAGGGTCTTGGCGAGACCGTCTCCCTGCTGACGGATGGACGCTTCTCCGGCGCAACGCGCGGCGCGGCCATCGGCCACGTATCGCCCGAGGCGATGGAGGGCGGCGTGTTCGCAGTCATTGAGGACGGCGACACCATCACCGTCGATATCCCGAACAGGACCATAAACCTCAACGTGGACGAGGCGACCATCAACGCGCGCATCGCCGCGTGGGTGCAGCCCCCGCTGAAGGTCAAGTCCGGATACCTCGTGAAATACTGCAAGAGCGTTTCCTCCGCCGCGACCGGCGCTATCACCACCGAGTACTGCGAGGGCGCATTCTGACAAACAAACCGTCACTGTGCCCGGCACAGTGACGGTTATCAAAAGAAAGGAAAGACACGCACAATGAAAATAGCAATGATCGGCTGCGGCGCAGCGGGAAGCTGCTTTGCAGGTTATCTGCGCAAGGGCGGCGCTGACATCACCCTTGTTGACATGTACAAGGCACACATGGACAAGGTCGCGAAGGACGGCCTTGAGTTCATCGTTTACCCCGACACGCACTATCATCTCGACGGCTTCAAGACGGCCTACACCGCCGACGACATCGGCATCATGGACATCGTCATCTTCGTGACCAAGGCGACGCAGCTTGACGCCGCGGTCAAGAGCGCGATGCCCTGCATCGGCCCGGACACCGTTGTGGTCTCCCTCATAAACGGCCTTGGCAATGACGACATCCTGCTCAAGCACTTCCCGGCAAACCGCATCCTGTGCGGCTCCGGCGCGCTGGGCACCGAGCTGCGTGAGCCGGGCTGCTGCGTCTCCACAGAGGTCAAGGGCACGCTGGTGCACTTCGGCGCGCTGGAGAACGGCCCCGTCACCGACAAGGCCGGCGCACATCTGGCAGAGGTGTTCACCAAGGGCGGCTGTCTCGCAGAGTTCAACGAGGACGACAGGCCCAACGTGTGGAAGAAGGTCATCATCAACTGCACCGTCAACACCGTGTGCGCGGTGCTGCGCCTGAAGATATACGAAGTGGCGCAGGACGAGTTCGGCATGCAGCTTTTCCGCGGCGTCGTACAGGAAGCCTGCGCGATAGCAACGGCGAAGGGCGTTCCGTTCGACGCTGTCGAGTTTGAGAACACGCACCTGAAGAACTTCATCCAGAACATGGGCGACTACTACCCCTCCATGGCTCAGGACATGCTGATAAATCACCGCCAGACCGAGATAAGCGTTCTCAACGAGAAGCTGTCCGAGTACGGCAAGCAGCTCGGCATCCCCACGCCGGTCAACGACGTGCTGACCGTTATGGTCAAGGCCATCCAGGGCAACTATGACAGACAGTACCTCAAATAAATAAAACGATCAGCCAATCGTTTCGATCCAAGAAGCCTCCATCCGGCGCAACGCCGGATGGAGGCTTAAACTTTAGGCTATACGTCAATAGTTGGGGTAGAGCCTATAAATGGCAAGGAGCAGAAGCTGCAAAACAGCTCCTGCTCCTTGCTTTCCTGTCGCTGTTTGGCGGCGATCAGTAGTAGCGCTTATTCTTGTTCTTGCGAGCGGCCTCGGACTTCTTGCGGCGCTTGACGCTGGGGCTCTGGTAGTACTCCTTCTTCCTCAGGTCAGCCAGAACGCCGGACTTTGCGCAGCTTCTCTTAAATCTCTTAAGAGCGTTGTCCAAAGACTCGTTTTCCTTGACATATATTTCAGACATCTATTTCCCTCCCTCCAGACACGCCTTGTGGGCGCTTCAAGGGCCAACAATCGGCTGTTTAACAGTAGTATTATACCTATTTTTCCTCAGCTTGTCAACAATCACTTTGCCAGCTTGAGGATCAAATTTATTAATTTATTTTTAACGACGATGGTCTTGACGAGCTGCATCCCCTCCATCTGGCGCTTGATCTTCTCATCGGCGCAGGCGGCGGCAATAATCGTGGCCTCATCGGCGTCGGTGGGCACGATCACCGTCGTGCGCAGCTTGCCGTTGACCTGCACGGCCATTTCGCGCTCAGCGTCGATGGTCTTGGCATGGTCGAACTCCGGCCAGGGCATCTGCATGGCCATCTTGCCGTACTTCTTGGCGAAGCCCTCAAGCTCCCACATCTCCTCAACGATATGCGGGGCGAAGGGGCTGAGCAGCAGGAGAAGCTGTTCAAGGTCGCCCTTGGTGAGGCCGTTGGAGTAGAACTCGTTGACCATGGTCATCATCGCGGCGATGGCGGTGTTCATCTTGAGCTGGTCTATATCCTCCGTGACCTTCTTGATGGTCTTGTGGATGATGGATTCGTTCTTGGCTGAAATAGCAAGCTCGTCCTTTGCGATATCCATCAGGCCCCAGCAGCGGTCAAGGAAACGCTTGCAGCCCTTGACGGCCTCATTGGACCAGATAACGGCCTTTTCAAAGTCGCCGATGAACATGATGTACATGCGCATGGTGTCCGCGCCGTACTGATCGACGATGTCATTGGGGTTGACGACGTTGCCGCGGGATTTGGACATCTTTATGCCGCCCTCGCCGAGGATCATGCCGTGCGAGGTGCGCTTTGCATACGGCTCCGCCGTGTGGACGACGCCGATATCGTACAGGAACTTATGCCAGAAGCGGGAGTAGAGCAGGTGCAGCGTGGTATGCTCCATGCCGCCGTTGTACCAATCGACCGGGCCCCAGTACTCCTCCGCCTGCTTGCTGACAAGCGCGTCGTCGTCATGCGGGTCCATATAACGCAGGAAATACCAGCTTGAGCCGGCCCACTGGGGCATGGTGTCGGTCTCGCGCTTGGCGGGGCCGCCGCAGCAGGGGCAGGTGGTGTTGACCCAATCGGTCATCTTGGAGAGGGGGCTTTCGCCGTCGTCGGTCGGCTCATAGGAGTCAACCTGCGGCAGAACAAGGGGCAGCTCACTTTCGGGCAGGGCGACCCAGCCGCACTTTTCGCAGTTGACAAGGGGGATAGGTTCACCCCAGTAGCGCTGGCGGGAGAACACCCAGTCGCGCAGCTTGTAGTTGACCTTCTCGTGGCCGATGCCCTGCTCGGTCAGCCATTTCTTCATCACGGGGATGGCCTCGCGGACGGTCAGCCCATCAAGGAAGCCGGAGTTGACCAAGATGCCGGTGTCGTCCTTGAGCGTGAACGCGCCCTTCTCGATGTCGCCGCCCTTGACGACCTCAACTATATCGCAGCCGAACTTCTTTGCAAACTCCCAGTCGCGGTCGTCGTGCGCAGGAACGGCCATGATGGCGCCCGTGCCGTAGGTGACGAGGACGTAGTCGGAGATGAAGATGGGGATCTCTTTCCCGTTGACGGGGTTTATCGCGCGCACGCCCTCAAGCTTGACGCCGGTCTTTTCCTTGTCCAGCTCGGAACGCTCAAAGTCGGACTTGTGCGCGGCTTCCTCAACATAGGCGGAGACGGCATCCCAGTTCGTGAGCTTGTCCTGCCACTTCTTCACATACTCATGCTCGGGCGCAAGCACCATGTAGGTCGCGCCGAAGAGCGTGTCGGGGCGCGTGGTGTAGACGACGATATCATCGCCGCAGGTGGTGTTGAAGGTGACCTCCGCGCCGGTGGAGCGGCCTATCCAGTTCCTCTGCTGGATCTTGACGCGCTCGATATAATCCAGATCGTCCAGATCGTCTATAAGGCGCTGGGCGTACTTCGTGATGGCCAGCATCCACTGGCTCTTCTCCTTGCGGATGACCTCGCTGCCGCAGCGCTCACACACGCCGTTGACGACCTCTTCGTTGGCGAGCACGCACTTGCAGCTCGTGCACCAGTTGACGGGCATGGTGGTCTTGTAAGCCAGCCCCTTCTTGAACATCTGGAGGAATATCCACTGGGTCCACTTGTAGTACTTCGGGTCGGTGGTGTCCACCATTCTGTCCCAGTCGAAGCCGTAGCCGAGCATCTTGAGCTGCTTTGTGAAGTTGGCGATGTTGCGCTCAGTCACGACGGCGGGGTGGATATGGTTTTTGATGGCGTAGTTCTCCGTGGGCAGGCCGAACGCGTCAAAGCCTATCGGGAAAAGGACGTTGTAGCCCTGCATACGCTTTTTGCGGGCGATGATGTCCATCGCGGTATAGGGTCTGGGGTGGCCGACGTGCAGCCCCTGCCCGGAGGGGTACGGGAACTCGACAAGGGCGTAGAACTTGGGCTTATCGCTGCCCGTCACGGCGGCGTAGGGCTTCGTTTCCTCCCAGCGCTGCTGCCATTTCTTTTCTATTGCTGTAAAATCGTATTTCATTTTTTATCCCTCTCTGGTAAAGCAAATTTAAGATTCAAGGTTCGGGTCAGCCCTCACAGCCAAGCACATTTACTCGGCCTGAGGGCGAGGAAGGGATGAGAGAGGCACTTCCTCAGAGTCGCTCCAAAGGCGCTCAAGGTTATAGAACTTTCTGGCCTCGTCGGTAAATACGTGGACAATGACGCTGCCGAAGTCCATCAGCACCCATATGTCGGAACGCAGCCCTTCGCGGCGTATCGGCGGCTCCCCGGCTTCGGAGAGCTGCTTATCGACCTCGTCCACAAGCGCCTTTATGTGCGTGGAAGAGGTGCCGTTGCAGATAACGAAGTAGTCGGCAAGCACGGTCTGCTCAGCGGTCTTGAGCACCTTTACGTCTCTTGCCTTTTTGTCGTCCAGCGCCTTTGCGGCAATGCCGGCTATCTCAGCGGGAGTAAGCATATTTTGTCGTCCTCCTTGTTTAATACTGTGTCAGTGCCGCGCGTACCATTCCGCGGCCTCGACGGTGTCCTTATGCGGCGCGACGCCGCCGCTTCTTATGTCCGCAAGGCTCATCTCAAGCCCCAGCGCCATCGCCGCGTCGATATCCTCATGCGCAAGGGCGCGAAGCTTTTCAACGCCGGGGAAATCGCGCGTCGGCTCAACATAATCGGCCATGTAGATTATCTTTTCCAGAAGCGTCATGTCGGGCTTGCCGGTGGTGTGCCAGCGTATGGCGTCATACACCGCGTCCGACACGCCGAAAACATCCCTTGCGAATGCCGCACCCGTTATGGCGTGCAGCAGCTTTTCATTCGCAAGCTGATCTTTATCGAGGATAATACCATATTTATCGCACAATATCAACTGCTCATCATAGCTCAATTTTTTTGTGATATCGTGGAGTATGCCGGCCTCGGCGGCGGCCTCGGCGTCCTCACCGTAGCGCATCGCCAGCAGCACGGCCTCGCTTTCGCATCCGGCCACATGCGCCACGCGGCGCGGGCTCAGATACGGCTTGACGGCCTCGCGCAGCCAGCACAGCTCCGGCATGGCCTCATAGTAGCGGCGGCGAATTATCTCGGCATAGACCGCGTTGTCCAGAAGGTCAGAGCCGAGGCGCAGGCGCAGCCACACGCGTATCTCGCTTGAATTCATCGGAAGCGGCGCGTGCTGCAAAATGTGAACGCGCGCGGCGTACTTCTCCGAAAGCAGGGCTTTGTGCGCGCGCAGCGCGTCAAGGTCGTCCTCCTCGCGCGAGACGACGGCGAGGGTGCATTCGGAGAGAAGGTACTCAAACTCATACCATTCCTCAAAGCTCAGAAGCATGTCTGAGCCGACGACAAGGAAAAGCTCGTCATCGGGGTATCTCTCGCGCAGCTCGCGCACGGTATGGGCCGTGTAGCTTTTGCCGCAGCGGCGTATCTCCATGTCGGATATCTCCGCCCCCGGAATGGAGCGGAAGGCGATGCGGCACAGCGCCAGCCTCTCCTCCGCCGTGGGGCTGCCGGGATCCATGGCCTTGTGCGGCGGGATATTGTCAGGAATTATCAGCAGCTTATCCGGCGCAAGCTCCGCGCAGACGGTCTTTGCCGCCTCAAGATGCCCCAGATGCGGCGGGTTGAAGCTTCCGCCGTATATCGCTATCTTCATTTTTTTCTGTCCTTCACGAGCACGATCTTCGGCTCTTTCTCGTTGCGCTTATAGAGCACGAACTTCGTGCCGATGACCTGCACCTGCTCGGCCCGGCAGGCCTGCGCAAGTGCGTCGCAGGCCTCGCGCGCGGTGAGCATGGAGTTTTCAAGCACCCTGCCCTTGACAAGCTCCCGCGCCTTGAGCGCGGCGCTGACGGAGTCAATGACGGCCTCGGTGACGCCGCCCTTGCCGACCTGTATTATCGTGTCCTGCTGCATTGCAAGCCCTCTAAGCTGGGCGCGCTGCTTACTCGTTATCGCCATGCATATGCTCCTTAAACTTCTTCATAAACTCTCTCAGCGCCTTTCCCCGGTGGGAAATGGCGTTCTTTTCATCCGGCGTGAGCTCCGCCATGCTGCCGGGCTGCCCAAGGGGGTGGAACACCGGGTCATAGCCGAAGCCGTTCGTGCCGCTGGGTGCGCGGAGTATCTCCCCTTCGCACTCGCCGCGGCTGGTGATGCGCCCGCCGTCCGGCAGGGTGCAGCAGATGCAGCACACGAAGCGCGCGCTGCGCTGCGGCTCATCGCCGAGCTTATTGAGCAGGTAATTATACCTGTCGCTGTCGGAGGCGTCGTGGCCGGGGCCATAGCGCGCGGAATACACGCCCGGCTCACCGTTGAGCGCGTCCACAACGAGGCCGGAATCGTCCGCGATGGCGATGCAGCCCGTCGCCGCCGTCACGGCGGAGGCCTTGAGATAAGCGTTCTCCTCAAAGGTCGTGCCGGTCTCCTCCACCTCGAAGCAGCAGCCCGCCTCACGCTGGCTTATAAGCTCCACGTCCATGCCGCGCATAAGCTCTTTAAACTCGCGCAGCTTGTTTTTATTATTGCTTGCAAGGATTATCTTTGTCATTTGAACAGCGCCTCTACATAATTTTTCGCGTCGAATGGGATAAGGTCGTCCATCCCCTCGCCGACGCCGACGTACTTGACAGCCACGCCAAGCTCCTGCGCGATGGGAAAGACTATGCCGCCCTTTGCCGTGCCGTCGAGCTTTGTGAGCACAATGCCGGTGAGACCGGCGGTGTTTTTGAATTCCTTGGCCTGAATAAGCCCGTTCTGCCCCGTGGTCGCGTCGAGGACGAGAAGCGTCTCCACATCCGCGCCGGGAAGCTCCCTGTCGATGATGCGGCGGATCTTGCCAAGCTCGTTCATGAGGTTGGCCTTATTATGCAGGCGGCCGGCCGTGTCGATAATGACGACGTCGCTTCCGCGGGCCTTGGCCGCGCTCAGCGCGTCAAACACGACGGCCGCGGGGTCGCTGCCCTCCTCATGCCGGACTATGTCCGCGCCGGAGCGCTCCGCCCAGATGCCAAGCTGCTCCGCCGCCGCGGCGCGGAAGGTGTCGCCCGCGCACAGCAGCACTTTTTTGCCCTGCTCGATGAGCTGATGGGCAAGCTTGCCGATCGTCGTCGTCTTGCCGACGCCGTTGACGCCCACCATAAGAATGACGGAGGGCTTCGTTTCGAGCTTGAGCGTGGGGTCGTTCACGGTGAGCATGTTTGAAAGCAGCTCCACCAGACCCTCGCGCGCCTCATAGCCCTTGCGGAAGCGGCGCTCCCACGTCATTTTCTTGAGCGCCTGCACTATCTTGTCCGCCGTGGCCGCGCCCACGTCGCTCATGACGAGAAGATCCTCAAGGTCGTCATAAAACGTGTCGCTGTCCGGCTGGTAGTCCTGAAAAATCTCCTCAAGCTCGGCCAGATTGTTTCTGGTTTTCGTCAGGCCGGAAAAAAACTTGTCAAATAAGCCCATAGTCCACTCCTTTGAAGTTACTGCTCTATAGTTTTCTGCGCCGTCTCAAGGTCAAGCTCTATGACCGTGGACACGCCCTTTTCCTGCATGGTCACGCCGTAAAGCATGTCCGCCTCCTCCATGGTGCCTCGGCGGTGCGTGATAACGAGGAACTGCGTCTTGTCGGACATGCGGCGCATATACTGCGCGTAGCGGCTGACGTTGGCCTCGTCCAGCGCGGCCTCGATCTCGTCCATCACGCAGAACGGCGTGGGGCGGACCTTGAGGATGGCAAAGTACAGCGCGATGGCCACAAAGGCCATTTCGCCGCCGGAAAGCAGGCTGATGTTTGAAAGCGCCTTGCCGGGGGGCTGGACCTTTATGTCTATGCCGCAGTTGAGCACGTCGTTCTCGTCCTCAAGTATCAGCGCGGCCTTGCCGCCGCCGAAAAGCTCAAGGAAGGTCTGGCGGAAGCAGGAATCTATCTCCTTGAAGCGCGCAGTGAACACGGCCTTCATTTCGCCGGTTATGTCGTTAATTATGCCGACAAGCTCACCCTTGGCCTTTTCCACGTCGTCACGCTGGCCGGTGAGGAACTCAAAGCGGGTGTTGACGCGCTCATACTCGTCGATAGCGCCGATGTTCGGCGTGCCGAGGGAGCTTATCTCGCGGCGAAGCTCGTTTATAGCGCGGGTCGCCTTCTGGAGATTGGGCACGTCCTGCCGCAGGGCGGAGGCCGCACTGTGACTCAGCTCATAATTATCCCAGAGCTTGTCGAGAAGCTGCTTTTCCTCCATGTCGGCGGCGAGCTTCTTCTGCTCTATACGGGCGCTGCGGCGCTCAAGGTCGAGGATGTCGCTGTTGCGCTGCTGGGCGTCCTTGTCGTTTTTGGTGCGGCGGCCCTCAAGCTCCAGCTTTCTGGCCGCAATATCGGCGATCTCGCCCTTTATGGCGGCGATCTTTTCATTTATCCCGGCAAGCTGCGCCTCCTTCTCCTGCTGGCGCGCGCGGAAGTCCGCGATGCGGCGCTCATGCGTCTGGACAAGGCTTCGGCGCTGCTCACTGTCGCCGGAGAGACCGGCGAGAAGCTGCCGGAGTTGTGCGGCGCTGCCGTCGGTGGTGCGCATTTCGGCCTCCAGCGAGGACTGGCGGCTTTTAAGCTCCGCCTGATCCTCCAGCGCCATGTCGAGCTGATACCTGACGGCGGCAAGACCGGACTTTGCGCGGCTGAGCTCATCGGCGCAGTCCTTTTCCTTCTCGCGCAGCTTTTCGCGCTGTTTTTTCAGCTTTTCAAGCTCGTTTGCGCGCGAGAGGATGCCGCTGCCCTTGGCGGCGCTGCCGCCCGTCATGGAGCCGCCCGCGTTTATAAGCTGCCCGTCGAGCGTGACGATGCGCAGGGAGTTGCCGCTCTGCTTCGACATGCGCACGGCGTCAGCCAGCGTCTCGGCCACGACCGTGCGGCCGAGGAGATTTGCGAAGATATTCTTATAGCGCTCATCAAACCTGACAAGCTCGTAAGCGACGCCGACAAAGCCGGGGTCGCGCGTGGGCGCGTTCGTCATCACATTGCCGCGTATCGCGTCCAGCGGGAGGAAGGTGGCGCGGCCCGCGTCCATGCGCTTGAGCGCCTCTATGGCGCTGCGCCCGTCGTTCTGCGTGTCCACCACGATGTTCTGCGCCGCCGCGCCGAGAGCGGTCTCCACGGCGAGGGCGCATTCCGCGTCCGCGCGCACAAGGTTCGCCACCGGCCCGTGCACGCCGCGCAGGTTGCCGCGCGCGGCCTCGCGCATGACCGTCTTGACGGCCTTGGAGTAGCCCTCGTAATCCTTTTCCATCTCAGAGAGCATGGCGATGCGTGAATCCATGCTGCGCCCGTCTATCTGTATTTTCGTCGCCCGCTCCGTGACGGCGCTGAGCGCGTCCTCGCGGCTTTTGAGCTTCATGCGGCAGCCGTCAAGGACATTCGTATTGGACTGCTGCTCCTCACGAAGCGCGGCAAGCTGGGCTTTTATCTCGCTTATGCGCGCGTCGGATTCGGATATGCGCTGCTTTATCTCGCCGGTGCGGCTTTCCTGCTCTGCAAGCTCCTTGAGCATACGCTCCCGGCTTTCTATGCTGCTTTCCACGTTGGCCTTTATGACGGCCACATTCGCCTCGCACTCGGAGGCCATGGCCTCCGCCGCGGAAAGCCTTTCGCGCGCCTGCTCGCTCTCCACGTCCTTCTGGTGCATACGCTCAGATATGCTGTCGGACGAGGCGTAAAGCGCCTCAAGCTCGTGGCGGGCGCGGTCAAGCTCGGACTTGACCTGGTCATACTCCTGATTGACGGCGTCGGCCTGCTCATGCAGCTTGTCCAGCGTCGCCATCCACACGGATATCTCCTGAATGCGCAGCTCGTCGCGCAGCATGAGATAGCGCTTCGCCGTCTCCGCCTGCTTTTTCAGCGGGCCGACCTGCATTTCAAGCTCTTCTATCTTGTCGTTTATGCGCAGGAGGTTTTCCTCAGTCTTGGCAAGCTTGCTTTCGGCCTCCTCCTTGCGGTAGCGGTAGCGCGAGATACCGGCGGCCTCCTCAAAAACCTCGCGCCTGTCGGCGCTCTTGGTGGAGACGATGTCGGCGATCCTGCCCTGCCCGATGATGGAATATCCGTCGCGGCCGAGGCCGGTGTCCATGAGAAGGCTGTTTATGTCCTTGAGGCGGACGGACTGGCGGTTGATGTAATACTCGCTCTCCCCGCTGCGGTAATAGCGGCGCGTGAGCATGATCTCACTGCTGTCGCTGTCGAAGATATGGGCGGAGTTGTCGATTATAAGACTGACCTGCGCGAAGCCAAGCGCGCCGCGCTTCTCCGTGCCGCCGAATATAACGTCCTCCATCTTGCTGCCGCGCAGGGCCTTCGTGCGCTGTTCGCCCATGACCCAGAGTATGGCGTCGGATATATTCGACTTGCCGGAGCCGTTCGGCCCGACAATGGCCGTTATGTCCTTTTCAAATGTGAGCCGGGTCTTATCCGCGAAGGATTTGAAACCCTGTATCTCCAATGCTTTTAAATACAAATGCTTAACCTCGATCACAAAAAAACTAACGAGATATTATACTATATTCTTTCCGGCTTTTCAACGGAAAGTACGGCGATTTCGCCGTTTTCCGGCGGAAGCGGCCTCACCTTCAGCCCCGCAAGGCCGAACTGGGCGCAGAGGGCGGCGATATTACCCCTGTGCTGGCCTATCATCTGGCTGAGCTTCGGCGCGGCGGCACCGAGGACGACCGTGCTGCCCGGCTCGATTCCGGCAAGCAGCGCCTGCGCCTTTTGCAGCATGATGCGGCTTTTCACAAGTTCGCCCAGCGCCGGGTGGTAAGCCCCGCCCGCCGCCGCGCCGGAGGAAAGCTCCTCCGTCGGGTTCAGGCCCAGGCGGATCACCGGGATGCCAGCGGCCTCAAAAAGCGGCACAAGGCGCGCACAGTACTCCACGGCGTCCTCAACCGTATGCTCCTTATACCGCCCCGCCTGCCACAGATCGTAAAGCGCCGTGTCGCGCACGATGACAGTGGGGTAGATGCGCACGCCGTCCGGCTCAAGAGCGATGATGCGCCGCGCCGTGTCCACGCTGCGCTCGATGCTGTCGCCGGGAAGCCCGGTCATCATCTGTAATATCAGGCGGAAGCCCGCAGCCTTTATCATGCGGGAGGCATTTTCCACATCCTGCGCGGTGTGCCCGCGCCCGGCAAGGCGCAGCACCTCCTCGCACATGGACTGCGCACCGAGCTCCACCGTCTCAACGCCGTATTCGGCAAGGCGCTTCAGCACAGCACCGTCTATGGCGTCAGGCCGCGTGGAAAGGCGGATGGAGTCGATATCGCCGCGGTCGAGATGCGCCTTTGCCGCGGCGAGAAGCGCCGTCTGCTCATGTATGGGGATGGCTGTAAAGCTGCCCCCGTAAAACGCCAATTGCCGCTTTGCCCCCGTGCGGGGCAAGGCGGCTGCGTCCTCTATCGCTTTGTCAACATCCCGCGCCGCGGCGGGAACGGTGCTGCCGGATATCCTGCGCTGATTGCAGAATACACAGTCGTTCGGGCAGCCCAGATGCGGCACGAACACGGGGATTATACTTTCACGCGCGCTCATTCGCCAAGCGCCTCCAGCGCGCCGCGCGCGGCCATCTGCTCGGCCTCTTTCTTTGTTCTGCCGCTGCCCTCTCCGGCGGCGACACCGTTTATATACACGCGGAAGGTAAAGACCTTGTTATGGTCGGGCCCGCGCTCATCCGAAAGCTCATAGCTTATATGCTGGCCGCTCTTCTTCTGCACGAGTTCCTGAAGCTGCGTCTTATAATCGGCGGAGCGGTGCTGCGCGCCGAACTCGGCGTTGCTGAGTATCTTGTCCATGATGAAGCGGCGAGACTCGTCCATCGCGCCGGAGTCGAGGTACATCGCGGCGATGATGGATTCCACCATGTCGGCAAGTATGGACGGGCGCGCGCGGCCGCCGGTGTGCTCCTCCCCGCGGCCAAGGCGCATATACTGCCCCAGCCCGAGCTGGAGCGCGACGCCGTGCAGACTGGTCTCACAGACGAGCTCCGCGCGCAGGCGCGTCATTTTCCCCTCGGGCAGCTTCGGCTCGTGCCGGTAGAGGAAGTCCGCCGCGACGAGGCCGAGGATGGAGTCACCGAGGAACTCAAGGCGCTCATAGCTCTCCGCACCGCCGTGACGCTCATTCGCATAGGAGCTGTGCGTCAGCGCCGTGAGGAGAAGATTTTTATCTTTGAAGGTATAGCCTATCCGTTTTTCAAGCTGTTCCATTATGCCTGTTCGCCTTTGATCTTCATATATTCGATATTGTCGTTGATGTCGCCGATAAGGCCGGAGTCAACAAAGGCCACCGCCTGACGGACGGCCGCGAAGAGACTGGCCGCGTTGGACGAGCCGTGCGCCTTTATGACGGGCTTTGAAATGCCGATGAGCGCCGTGCCGCCGACCTCGTTGACGTCCATGGACTTCTTCATTTCCTTGAGGTCGGATTTCAGCACCGCGGCGGCAAGCTTATTGACCGTGTTCTTATAAAACACGCCCTTCAATGCGCCCATCATGAACTTGATGACGCCCTCGGTGGTCTTGAGCAGCACGTTGCCCGTGAAGCCGTCAGTCACGACGACCTCCGCCTTTCCGGCGAAAACGTCCGTGCCCTCAACATTGCCGATGAAGTTTATGCGCCCTTCCTCGCCGGCCTTTTTGAGCAGAGCAAACGCCTGATGCTGAAGCTCGCCGCCCTTGGTGTCCTCCGTGCCGACGTTGAGCAGGCCCACGCGCGGGGCCTCACAGCCCATGAGCTTCTTCGCGTAGAAGCTGCCCATGAACGCGAATTGCAGCAGGTATTCCGCCGTGCACTCCACATTCGCCCCGCAGTCGATGAGCATGACGCCATGCTCGCCCGCCGGGAGGACCGGCGCGAGAGCCGCGCGGCGGATGCCGCGGATGCGCTTGACCGTGAGCGTGGCCCCGGTGAGCAGCGCGCCCGTGCTTCCGGCGGAGACGACCGCGTCGCCCGCGCCGTCCTTGAGGAGATTAAGCGCCACCGCCATTGAAGAGTCCTTCTTGCGGCGCGTGGCCGTGCTGGGGTCGTCCTCCATGGTGACGACCTCCGTCGCGTTGACGACGTCTATATCCGTGCACCCCTCGGCCTCAAGGCAGGCCTTGACCTTATCCTCGACGCCGACAAGCGTCACATCCACGCCAAGCTCGCGCTTCGCGCGAACCGCGCCCTTTACGATCTCGCCGGGGGCGTTGTCGCCGCCCATTGCGTCTATTATTATCCTCACAGCGTGAATACCTCCCCTGTCATGAGCTTATCTATTATTTCAAGCGAACGCTTTGATATCTCCGCATTCTTGTTTCTCTTGCCCTTCACTCTGTAGCCCAGCGGCGAGATTATGCCGAAGTTGACGTTCATCGGCTGGAAGTCGCCGACGCTGCCGCCGGAAATATACAGTGCAAGCGCGCCGATGGCCGTCTCCTGCGGGAAGTCCACCGCCGGAAGCCCCAGCACGCGCGCCGCTGTCTCTATGCCGACAGCCATGCCGGAGGCCGCGGACTCGACATAGCCCTCCACGCCGGTCATCTGCCCGGCGAAGCTTATGCGCGGGTCTGAACGGAGGCGGTAATACCTGTCGAGAAGCTGGGGGCTGTTGAGGTATGTATTGCGGTGCATCACGCCGTAGCGGACGAACTCCGCATTCTTGAGCGCCGGGATCATGGAAAACACGCGGCGCTGCTCCCCCCATGTCAGATGCGTCTGGAAACCGACCATATTGTATATGGTGCCCTCGGCGTTGTCACGCCGGAGCTGCACAACGGCATAGTTCTCCCGGCCTGTGCGCGGGTCAGTCAGCCCCACGGGCTTGAGCGGCCCGTAGCGCAGCGTATCCACGCCGCGGCGCGCCATCACCTCAACAGGCATACAGCCCTCGAAAACGCCGCCGTCGTCAAAGCCGTGCACCTCCGCCTCCTTCGCTTTCACAAGCTCGGTGACGAAGGCGAGATATTCATCCTTATCCATCGGGCAGTTGACGTAGTCCGCCGTGCCCTTATCATAGCGCGAGGCGAAAAAGGCGCTGGACATGTCCACGCTTTCCAGCGTTACTATGGGGGCGACGGCGTCATAAAAGTGCAGGTCGCTCTCGGGGCAGAGCGCGGCTATCTTTTCGGCGATGGCGTCGCTTGAAAGCGGCCCCGTCGCAATGACGACCTCGCCCGCGGGGATATCAGCTGCCTCGGCGCGGACTATCTCTATATTCTTATTCGCTTCAAGCTTCTCGCTTATATAGCGGGAAAAGCCGACCCTGTCCACGGCCAGCGCGCCGCCCGCGGCGACGCGGTTCACATCCGCGCTTTCCATGATGAGCGAGCCCATTTTGCGCATTTCCGCCTTCAAAAGCCCCACTGCGTTCGTCAGCTCGTCGCTGCGCAGGGAGTTGGAGCAGACAAGCTCCGCAAAATAAGGGGATGAATGCGCCGGGGTCATCTTCTGCGGCTTCATTTCCACAAGGCGCACGGGTATCGCGCGCTTTGCAAGCTGCCACGCGCATTCGCTTCCGGCAAGGCCGGCGCCGAGGACGGTTACTTTCTCCATTATTCTTCCTTAGTCTCTTCCGTTTTTTTCTTCTTTGCCGCGGTCTTCTTGGGCGCGGCTGCCGTTTTCTTCGCCGCGGTCTTTGTTCCGGTCTTTTTCGCGGCGGGCTTTTTTGCCGCTGCTTTCTTTGCTGCGGGCTTCTTCTTGGCCTCCTCCTGCGTCGCGGCCTCGCCGTTTTCGGCGGTCTCGGCGGTCTTGGCCTTCTTCTTATAGCCGCGCTGATCCTCCGGCACGAAGTTGACGCACTCCTCATTTTCACAGAAGGGCTTCGCATATCCCCTGCCGCTGCGCTTGAACATCGTCTTGCCGCAGGCGGGGCAGAAGTCCTTTGTGGGCACATCCCAGGTGATGAAGCCACAGTCCGTGCCGCGCTCACAGGCGTAGAAAACATAGCCCTTCTTCGACGTGCGCTTTAATATCCTGCCGCCGCACTTGGGGCACTTGCCCGGCATTTCCACCACGATGGGCTTTGTGAAGGTGCACTCCGGAAAGCCGGGGCAGGCAAGAAAGTAGCCGAATTTGCCCTTCTTGACGACCATCTGCCGCCCGCACACGTCGCAGTACTCATCGCTGAGCACGTCCGGCACCTTTATCTTCACGCCGTCCAGCGCCTTTTCCGCGTCGTCAAGCTCGGCGCTGAAGCCCTTATAAAAGTCCTCCAGCACGGCGCGCCACTGGGTCTTGCCGCTTTCTATCTCGTCAAGCTCGGCCTCCATATGGTTCGTGAATTTGAGGTCAACGATGTCTGCGAAGCGCTCCTTCATAAGCTGGGTGACGACCTCGCCAAGCGGCGTCGGGCGGAGATACTTTCCCTCCTTTATGACATAGTCGTGGGAGGTGATGGTGGATATCGTCGGCGCGTAGGTGGACGGGCGGCCGATGCCCTTTTCCTCCATGGCGCGGATAAGCGTGGCCTCGGTATAGCGCGCGGGGGGCTGGGTGAACTGCTGGTCGGGCACCATTTTTTCAAGATACACCTGCTGCCCCTCGGTAAGGCTGGGTAGGGGGTTGTCTATCTCGGCGCTCTCCTCGTCCTTCGTTTCCTCATACACGGCGGTATAACCGGCGAACTTCATTTCGGAATAGTTCGCGCGGAAGGTGTACCCGGCGCTGACGGTGTCCACGGAGACGTTGTCATAAACGGCGTTTGCCATCTGGCAGGCCGTGAAGCGGCCCCAGATGAGCCTGTAAAGCCTGTACTGCTCCTGTGAAAGATCCTTGCGCAGAAGCTCCGGCGTGAGGTTGACGTCCGTGGGGCGGATGGCCTCATGCGCGTCCTGCGCGCCGGCCTTGGTTTTGAAATGGCGCGGCTGCGCGGGGCAGTACTGCGCGCCGTAGCGTGCGGTTATATACGCGCGCGCGGCAGTGAGCGCCTCGTCGGAAAGGCGCAGGGAGTCCGTCCTCATATATGTTATGAGGCCGACGCTGCCCTGTCCGGATATCTCGACGCCCTCATAGAGCTGCTGTGCGATGGACATGGTGCGGCGCGGCGTCATGCCGAGGCGGCGCGACGCCTCCTGCTGGAGCGTGGATGTGATGAACGGGGGCGCGGGCGACTTCTGCTTTTCGCCGCGCTTGACGGACTTGATGATGAAGGGCGCTTCCTTCACGGCGTCCATGACGGCGTTGACCTCCGCCTCGCTTTTAAGCTCCGCTTTCTTATCGTCCTTGCCGTAAAAGCGCGCGGTGAAGCTGCCGGTATTCTCCCCGCAGTTGAGATGCGCGTCAAGAAGCCAATACTCTTCGCTTTTAAATGCCTTTATCTCTTCCTCGCGGTCCACCACCATGCGCGTGGCGACGGACTGCACACGTCCGGCGGAAAGGCCGGTCTTTATCTTGCGCCACAGCAGCGGCGAAAGCTTATAGCCTACTATTCTGTCCAGTATGCGCCGGGCCTGCTGCGCGTCAACAAGATCCTGATCTATGGCGCGGGGGTTCTTTATACTCTCCGTGACGACCTTTTTGGTGATCTCATTGAAGGTGACACGCTTGGCCTTTTCATCGTCAAGGTCAAGAAGCTCCTTCAAATGCCATGAAATGGCCTCGCCCTCGCGGTCAGGGTCCGTTGCGAGATAGACCATGTCGGCGGCCTTTGATTCCTTTTTCAGTTCATTGATAAGCTCGCGCTTATCCTTGACGGGGATATACTGCGGCTCAAAGCCGTGCTCTATATCCACGCCCATCTTGCTTTTTGGCAGATCGCGCAGATGACCCATAGACGCCGTCACCTTATAGCCTCTGCCGAGATATTTTTCTATCGTTTTCGCCTTTGCCGGGGACTCCACTATGACGAGTTCCATTGTATTCCTCACTTTTTTGCTGTATTCAACGAAATGCGCCGCCCTGCCTCGCGGCGGATAAACCCCTTTATCTCCAACACCGTAAGCTGGGCAAGCACCGTGGCGGCGCCGAGGCCAGTGGCCTCTATTATATCGTCTATATGCGTTTTGTCATTATCCACCGCGGTTATTATCTTAAGCTGCGCCTCGTTGAGCTGGCTCAGCTGATCTTTCAAGTCAATATAGCGCCTGCCGTTTTCCTTGTCAATGACTTTTTTTGCATTTTCATGGGGAACCTGCGCATTTTCCGGCTTTTTTGCCGGTTGGGCGCGCTTCGGCGCGACGGGTATGCGCGCCGCGTCTGCCGCCGGGGCATGCAGCTTTCCGGGGAAGAGCCATTCAAAATCGCACAGCACATCCCACCCGCAGGTGACGAGCTTTGCACCGTCCTTGAGTATATCCAGCGTGCCGGCGCTGTTTTCCGCGTCGGCATTTCCGGGCACGGCAAATATCTCCTTGCCCTGCTCCGCCGCCTCGTTCACGAAAAGGCGGGTGCCGCTTCTCTCCGGCGCTTCCACCGCGACGACGCCGACGGCAAGCCCGGCGGTTATCCTGTTCCTGTCGCGGAAGAAGCCGCGGCGCGACGCCGTGCCGGGCGCGTATTCGCTTATAACTGCGCCGCTGTAGGCCACGTCGTCATAGAGGAAGCTTCTGTCGCTTTCATGCGCCGTGCCCAGCACGCCAATGCACGTTCCGCCGCCCAGCAGCGCCCCCTCGGCCGCGGCAGAATCAATGCCGTATGTAAGGCCGGACACTATCATGCCGCCGCACCCGACTATCTCCCCGGCGATGTTCCGCGCCATTTTTATCCCGTATGGCGTGGCCTTCCGCGTGCCGACGACGGCGATAACGGCGTTTTCGTCCACGGGCGGGAGCTTGCCGCGCACGTACAGCACGGGCGGCGGCGCGAAGATATTCCTGAGCCGCGCGGGATAGGCGGCGTCCTGACAGCAGATGACATCAAGCCCCTGCTCTTCACATTTGCCGAGGATGCGGCTGACAGCGTCCATATCGCGCCGCTCAAGCAGCATCCCGTCCGCGCGGCGCACACCCTCAAGGCGCGCAAGCTCGCCTGATGGGGCGAAGAACGCGCGCTCGGCATCGCCGTAGTGTCGCAGGATTGCGGCCTTGCTCATCGCGCTGACCTCCGCATCCGCAAGCCACACCCAGTATTTCAATGCCGGCATTTCCCCGCCCCCTTTTATATCTTTTTATCTGGCCATTTCCCACATCACGACCGACGCCGCGACGCCCGCGTTGAGCGACTCGCTGTCGGGCTGCATGGGAATGATGACCTCGCCCCGGCACAGCGCCAGAAGCGCCGCGCTCAGGCCGCTGCCCTCGCTTCCGATGGCAACGGCGGCGTTTTTCACGTCCACCCGGCGTATATCCGCAGCACGCGCAGACAGCGCCGCGCCGTACAGCGCAAGGCCGTTTCCCGCAAGCAGCGGCATAAGCTCATCCACGCCGCGGCACAGCACGCGCTGACGGAATATTGCGCCCATGGTGGCGCGCACGGTCTTGGGATTATAAAGATCCGCACAGTTCCCCGTGAGAATGACGGCGTCGATGCCGAAGGCGTTCGCCGTGCGGATGACCGTGCCGACGTTGCCGGGGTCCTGCACGGACTCAAGCACGATGGCGCGGCGTATGGGCGCGGCGGTATCCTCCGATGGGATCTTCACCGTGAAGAGCGGGCCGGGGCTGTTCTTCATCGGGGAGGCATAGTCGAAAAGCTCCTCACCGGCGGCATACTGCACAGCGCACGAAAGCCCCGGCACGGGCTGTGCCCGCTCCTTCCACAGAACGCTCGTCACATCTGCGCCGAAGTTGAGCGCCTCATTGAGCGTCTTTATCCCGTCGCAGATATATTCTCCGCGCTCCGCGCGAAACTGCGCCTCCGCCGAGAGGCGGCGCAAGGCGCGGATATATTCGTTTTTACGTGAAGTAAGCTTCTCCATATGCAACTCTGTTTCTTTTATTAATTACATAATTATTCTATATTTAGTCATTTTAACATATCTGCATTTTTTTGCAAGCGCTATGCGGGCAGAAAAACGGAATGCCGCGTTTTTGCAGCACGGCACTCCGCCAGTATCAACTCTTTTTACGCGTCATATACGCCCCCGGCACGGAGGCCAGCAAAAATATGAACGGCATGGCAAAGCATCTGTAGCGCGGCTGTATCTCGATAAAAAGATACACGAGTATCACGCCGCACAGCATCGCCGCGGCGATGAGCGGCGCGGGGCTTTCACCGCGCCGGCCGGAAAACGCGCCGCGCGCGAGCCTGGCGCAGCCGCAGAGTGACAGCACGTATGCCGCGAAGCGCTCGGCCAGTTCAAAATGGCTGAGCTTCGTCAAAAGCGCCTCGACGCTGACGCCGGGCAGGACCTGCGCCGCTGCATTGACCCCGGCAGAAGTGAAGCCGGTATCCTCCGCGCTTATCCAGAAGTATTTGAGCTTCCCGTACAGGAAGGGCAACATATCCGTTCTGCCGGTGATATAGCCCTTTATCACGGCACGGCTCTCCGCGCGGCGCTGTGCGGGGTCTGAAAGATAGAGCACGTATATGTCCTTATCCGTGACGGTGCCGCCGCTGTCGGTATTGAGGCCGACAACGAGCTTCCACTCCGGCACGGAGTTGCCGATGCCGTGCGGCGCAGCCCCGGCGGCGCTCAGGATGAGCCCCGCCGCCGTTTGGAAAATGTAATACGCCCCCACGACCGCCGCAAGCGTCAGCACAAGCGTTAACAGCCGCTTTTTCGACGGGCGCTGGATGAACGCGCACAGCAGCGCGCACGCGCAGGCCGCGATGACGATGGCGGCCTCCGGGCGCATGAGATTGCCCAGCGCGAAAAGACAGCCAGCAAGCGCGCAGCCCCACAGGGACCGCGCCCGCAAAAGCGCATAAAGCCCGCACAGCACGAAGAAAAGCGACACTATCTGATTCGTCAGCACTGAGGTCAGCATTATCTGCCCAGGGTGCACGGCGTACAGAAACGCCGAGGCAAGCGCGCAGCGCTTCGGCAGGAAATCCGCAGCGATGCGGAAAATGATAAACACCGTTCCCACGCCCCAGATGATGTTCATAAGCTTCAGCGCCGCCATGGACGGCCAAAGCTTCAATATAAGCGCCTCATACAGCACGAAGGGTATCTGATACTGCCACCACGAGTAGTAGCCCTCAGTCACGTTTGCCCATGTGAAGTCGCCCTGCGCAGATTGCAGTGCAGAGCCGTACATCATGGCAAAGTCGCTTGCAGGCTGTGTCGGCACCGTGAGCACGTACCACAGCCGCACGGCGGCGGCAAGGATGAGGATCATAACAAGCAGCGGCTTTTCAAAGCGCGCAAGCCGCCATATCGCCCACAGGGCCAGCGCAAGCGCACACAGCATAACGAGCGACAGCGCGAACGCGCGCAGGGAACCCGCAAGCGCGCACAGCTCCGCCGCCGAGGCATAGGCGAAGAACGCCGCGAGAAGCGCATACACCGCTGCCTCTATTATTCTGCCGGGCCGCCCCGGCTGCGTCGGGAGGCGCAGCGCGGAACCGGGCGTAAATATTTCCTTTTCCATGTGCGGCCTCCGTTTCTTTCTTATTTGCTCAAGATGAGATCCGCGATGCGCTCACACGCGTGCCCGTCGCCGTAGGGGTTGGAGGCGACAGACATTGCACGGTACGCCTGCTCATCAGTGAGCATCCGGGCAAACTCGGAATAGATCGTGTCCTCCTGCGTGCCGACGAGCTTCAGCGTGCCCGCGGCGATTCCCTCGGGTCTCTCCGTCGTGTCGCGCATGACGAGCACGGGCTTGCCGAGACTCGGCGCCTCCTCCTGTATGCCGCCGCTGTCGGTGAGGATAAGATAGCTGCGCGCGAGGAAGTTGTGGAAATCCAACACCTCAAGCGGTTCAATGATGTGTATCCTGTCGCAGCCGCCCAGCTCCTCCGCCGCGGCCTGACGCACGACGGGGTTCATATGGATGGGGTATATTGCCTTGACGTCGGGGTGCTCATCCATGATGCGGCGGATGGCGCGGAACATATGGTGCATCGGCGCGCCGAGGTTTTCACGGCGGTGCGCGGTGATGATTATGAGTCGGCTGCCCTGCGCCCATTCAAGCTCCGGGTGGGTATAATCACGGCGGACGGTGGTTTTCAGCGCGTCTATGGCCGTGTTGCCGGTGACGAATATCGTCTCCGGCTTTTTCCCCTCGCGGAGAAGGTTCTGCCGGGAAAGCTCAGTGGGCGCGAAATTATACTGCGCGATTATGCTGACCGCCTGACGGTTGAACTCCTCCGGATAGGGTGACATGATGTCATACGTCCTCAGTCCGGCCTCGACATGGCCGACGGGTATTTGGAGATAGAAGCAGGCCAATGCCGTGACGAAGGTGGTGGACGTATCGCCGTGGACGAGCACGACGTCCGGCCGGACCTCCTCCAGCACTGCCTTTATCCGGTTGAGGATATTGGTCGTTATGTCGAAAAGATCCTGCTTGTCCTTCATTATGGAAAGGTCGTAGTCCGGCGTGACGGAAAACGCCTCCAGCACCTGGTCGAGCATCTGCCGGTGCTGCCCCGTGACGCAGACCGTGACTTGCGCACCGGAACGGGATTTAAGCTCATTCACGAGCGGGCACATTTTTATGGCCTCCGGCCGCGTGCCGAAAACCAGCATTATTTTCTTCATGGCTTTTCTTAAAGCGTGTAGGCGCTGCCGTCGGTGACGATGCCGCGCGTATCGAGGACTGTTTTTCTTTCAAGAGAGGCAAGGCTGCTTCTTATATGGCTGTGGCCGACGAGCAGCACTATCATGTCCGTTCCGGCAAGGAACTCATCATAATCAAAGCACTGGCGCGCCGCCTTCTTCGCGGAGACCATCGGGTCGTACACGAGCGGGGCGGGCAGGCCGCGCTTTTCCATCACCTCAAGGAGCTGGAGCGTTGGGCTTTCGCGCGTGTCGTCCACATCCTCCTTATAGGTCAGGCCGTAAAGGCCGATGCGGGAATAGTCTGAAAGGCCGTTTTCCCTCATGATGCTCTCTATCCTGTCGAGCACGTAGGCGGGCATGGAGGAATTTATCTCGCGCGCGGTGCGGATAAGGCGCGCCTCCTCCGGAAAGTCGCCCACGAGGAACCACGGGTCGATGGAGATGCAGTGCCCGCCGACGCCGGGGCCGGGTTGGAGGATATTCACGCGCGGGTGCTTGTTGGCGATGCGTATGACCTCCGCCACGTCCATGCCGCCGCGGCGGCAGATCTTCGCAAGCTCGTTTGCGAAGGCGATGTTTATATCGCGGAAGGTGTTCTCCACGACCTTCGTCATTTCCGCAGTCTTGATGTCCGTGACGACTATGTCGCCCTGACAGAAGGAGAGATAGACCTTCTTTATCGTCTCGCCGGTGGCTGCGTCGTCGCAGCCGATGGTGCGGGAGTTGTGTATAAGCTCCTTGAGCATGTTGCCGGGGATGATACGCTCCGGCGCGTGGGCAAGGTGCACATGCTTGCCGCTTTCCGCCACGACGGGGCGAACCTCTCTGTCGATAGTGCCCGGGGATATAGTGGACTCAACGACGATTATCGCGCCGTCGCGGCAGTGCGCCAGCACGTGGCGCAGCGCGTCCACGATGGCGGCGGCGTCCACCTTCTTGCTGTCGGGCAGATATGGCGTGGGCACGGTGATTATATAAAAATCCTCCGCGGGATAATCGCAGCGGAAGTTTATACGCCCGCTCTCCCGCGCCTGAGCAAAAAGCTCCGGCAGGCCCTTTTCCTCAAAGGTCACGTCGCCCCGGCGGAGCCTGTCAACGGTCTCCTGCCTGTGGCCGACGGCCTCCACGTCCACGCCGTGCGACGCCAGCATCAGCGCCGTGGGCAGACCTATATATCCGGTTCCAACAACACAAACTCTCATAGCTTTCTCCTTTTTTCGTATTGCGCGGCGCTTTCGGCGCGCGCCGTGCATAAGGATTTATTTTTTTATCACGGCCTTCGCCGCGTTCAATACGTATTCATAGCTTTCAAAATGCAGCAGCTTTGACCCGAGGATGTATATCGCGGCGCCCAGCGGCACCTGAATAAGCAGCGTGATCACATCCGGCAGACCGAGAAAGCCCACGCACAGCACCGCGCCGCCCATCCCAAGCGACAGCAGCATCGACGGGCATATATCCCGAAGCTGCTGGGCATAGGTATATCCGAGAAGCCTTTTATTCGGCGAGGCGTTTATTATCTGACACAGGAAGTTATCCAGTATCGCCCCCAGCGCCATAGCCATCACGCCGTACCACATGGACACACATATTATCGCAAAGCCCGCAAGCTTTTTGATCACCTCAAGCTTGAGGAAAAGGTCGCTGCGGCCGAGAGCCTTTATGGCGTTGAGATTCGCCGTGTGTATCGGCTGGAAAGCGTAGGTCAGGCAGAAGATGCGCACATACGGCACGCAGGCCATCCACTTTTCCGTCAGCAGCAGCCGCACGAGCGGTTCCGCGCAGACGCACAGGCCCGCCATCGTCGGCCACATTATGTAGGAACTGACGCTTATCGCGCGGCGCGTCATGTCGCGCACGCGTTCGCGGTTGTTCTGCTCTGCCGACAGCGTCGGTAGAAGGACGCTGTCAACGGAGGAATTGATATTGGACACGATGAGCTGCGGAAAAAGCTCGCCACGGTTATAGAAGGCAAGGTCGGCCTCAGAATACTTCTTGCCGATGATGAGCGTGCGCAGGTTCTTATAAAGCGTGTCAAGAAGGCTGGATGCGAGAAGCTTCCACCCGTAGGAGAACAGCCCCTTCAACCTTTCAAACGAAAAGACCGGCTTTGGCCGCCACTTAACCGTCATCCACAGTATCGCCGTATCGACGGCGGCGTTGAACAGCATCTGCACGACGAGCGCCCACACACCGAAGCCGCTGTATGCCATCCAGATCCCAAGCCCCGCCGCGGCAAGCGTGCCGCCGAGCGTAGCAAAGAAGAAGCGTTTGAACAGCAGCATGCGCGAAACATACGCCTGCTGGACGTTCTTCACACCGGAGATGATTATTATAAGACTCATCACCCGTATCACCGGGGAGAGCGAAGCGTCGCCGTAAAACGCGGCGATCACCGGGGCAAGCGTGAACATGAGCGCATATATGACGAGGCACACGGCGATATTGAAGAAAAACACCGTGGAAAAGTCTGTGTCATCTGCGTCCTTCTTCTGGATGAGCGCCGTGCCGAGGCCGCTGTCCACGAACACCTGCAAAAGCGAGGTGAACACCGTCACCAGCGCCACGGTGCCGTATACCGCGGGGTCGAGCACGCGGGCAAGGATTATCGACACGATGAAGGTCACGCCCTGCGCGCCGCAGCGCTCAGCAAAGCGCCATATGAAGTTTGAAAAGACCTTCTTGTTCATCTTTTACCCTTGCGCAGCTTTTCCGGTATCCCGTTTTCCATGCCGCGCGCTTTCATATAAAGGCAGTACAGTTCCGGGCAATACTGCTTGAAGTCGAGCCAGAGCGTCTGAACGAGGCCGCGCTGCTTCGTTATCGTGCGGTAAGGCTCCTGGCGCATTTCGGCGTATTCGCCCTTGGCCTGCAAGAGCTCCCACTCGTAGCGGTGCAACGTCTGCTCCAGCAGCTTTTTATCCTCACCCTCGACGTGGCCGAGCGCCGCGGTGTACATCTCCACAGCGCCGGTGAGCCTGTCCACCAAAAATGCGTTCTCGCGTATGCGCGTCGTCCACGCGGTGGGCGTGCTGTTGTTGCGGTAGACAGACATGAATCTGTCGATATATCTTATCTTACCGCTGAGGGCGAACATGATGGCGCGGGGATGGTCGCCCACGCCGTGCTTTTCCGACACGACGCAGTAATCCGGCAGTTCGCAAAACAATGACGCGCGCGCCATGACAGAGCTTGTATGGAACACGCCGCCCACGCCGTTGACGACGTCGGCAAAGCCGAGATTCCTGTCGCCGTGATAGCGGGTGTTATACGGCGCTTCTCGGCCGGTGTCGCAGTAATAGTTCATGGTGTTGTGCACGCAGGCGGAATAGTCCGGGTGCGCATCCAGCCATGCGGCCTGAATGCTGAGCTTTTCAGGATCCGTCCAGTAATCGTCCCCCTCGCAGAAGGCGACGTATTTGCCGCGCGCATTCGGGAAGAACACGGCATAGTAGATGTCTATATCCTGCGAATACAGATTCTTTTCCTGATAGAACGGGCGCACGATGTCCGGGTACTTCTCGGCGTATTCGCGGATTATCGCGGCGGTGCCGTCAGTGGAGGCATCGTCATTCACGAGCA
>OLXC01000100.1_pt1 | contig 28360 bp, 24 predicted proteins | sample 1673851 | NCBI WGS metagenome assembly OLXC01 (sample SAMEA103958130, study PRJEB25191) | human gut metagenome | biome: human-associated habitat [ENVO:00009003]; feature: intestine environment [ENVO:2100002]; material: feces | place: Germany | collected 2013/2015
GGGCGCTTCCGCGAGATTGCTCACACGCGCAACGCACCCCTTTTGTCGCTTGAAAAACAGCGACATTTCCCCCGTTCCGTCGAGGGAATTTCACTCGGGTTCACTACGTTCCGGTCGGTATGACACATTCAAACCATCAATCATAAAACAATTGTTACGAACATTTTGCTGTTTGTCACAGTAATATTTACAACAATCCTGCACAAACGCAAAAGACGGAATTGCCGCAGTTGTGACAATTCCGTCTTTTTTAGTTTTGTTCTGAAATAATTTTGCAACACTAATCTGCATGGTTTCAATTCGCCATCGCTAACGACCTTGGGCTGTTCTTTGCCGACAACAGGTCTTAACGAGCGAAAAAGACCGCTTCTAAGAATTCCGACAATGTTCCGATTTACCCTTAACCGCAGCCGCCGTTATTCCTTTACGTACTTTGCGCGAGGCGCGTAATGCGTGTGCAACAGATTGTGCGCTTCGTGTCCGTTGGGTTCGCCAAGGTATTCCTTGTAGACGGTAAGCACACTTGCGTTGTCGTGACTGCGACGATGTTTCAATGCCTTGTCACCGCCGTACAGCACTGCCGAACGCTTGGCAATCACGTCCGCGCGATTGTTGTTGTAGTCGCCGTTTATCGGTTGACCGCCGCCGTTTACGCATCCGCCCGGACAGGTCATAACTTCGATAAAGTGGTAATCCGCCTTGCCTTCGCGCACCTTTTGGCACACTTCGTTTACGTTGCCGATACCGTTGACGACAGCCACCTTTACTTTGGTGCCGTTTACGTCGTAGGTTGCTTCCTTTACACCGTCCAGTCCGCGCACCTCGGTAAATTCCAAGGGTGCGTCCTTTGCGCCGAGTTTTACAGCCGCCGTACGAAGTGCCGCTTCCATTACGCCACCGGTCGCGCCGAAAATAAGTCCTGCGCCGGTATACTCGCCGAACGGGCTGTCAAGTTGTCCGTCGGGAAGCGCGTTGAAGTCGATGGCGTTGTTTTTGATAAGTCGGGCAAGTTCCCTTGTAGTCAGCACCGCGTCCACGTCCACTATTCCGTCGGTGTACGTGCGGTTCTTTTCGCCCTTTTTGCCCGTGCAAGGCATTACCGACACCACGTAAATGTCCTTGGGGTCGATGCCTTCCTTCTTTGCAAATACGTGTTTGATAAGCGCACCGAACATATTTTGCGGCGACTTGCAACTGGACAGATGGTCGAGAAGGTCGGGATAGTTCTTTTCAAGGTGAGTAATCCAACCGGGGCAGCAGCTTGTAAACATCGGCAAAGTGCCGCCGTTTGTAATACGTCCCAGAAGTTCGTTAGCTTCTTCCATAATGGTGAAGTCCGCCGAGCAGTTGACGTCGAACACCTTTTTGAAGCCGATAAGGCGCAACGCAGTAAACATCTTACCCGTGCCGTCGGTGCCTACGGGGCAACCGAATTCTTCGGCAATGGCTGTACGCACGCTGGGAGCACTGCCCACAACTACGTATTTGCCGCTGTCTGCAAGGGCTTCCTTTACGCGCGTAATTTCGTCCTTTTCCTTAAGCGCACCCGTCGGGCACACCGTCACACACTGACCGCAACCGATACAGGGTGTGTTGACAAGGTTCATGTCGAACGCACAACCGATGTGTGTGTCGAATCCGCGTTCGCTTGCGCCGAGTGCGCCGATCTTTTGCACCTTGTTGCACATTGCCACGCAACGGCGGCACAGCACGCACTTGGTGTTGTCGCGGATAAGGTAATCGGTGCTGGTGTCGGCGGGGTCGGTACACATTGCACCGCTGTATTTTGTCGCGTCGCAGCCGTATTCGTAGGCAAGGGTCTGCAATTCGCAATTGGTGTTACGTTCGCATGAAAGACATTCCTTGCGGTGGTTGCTCAGGATAAGTTCCAGCGTGGTCTTGCGCGCCTTAAGTACGCGTTCGGTGTTGGTAAACACTTCCATGCCTTCGTTGACGGGGTAAACGCAACTTGCAACAAGGTTGCGCGCGCCCTTGACTTCCACCACGCACACACGGCATGCGCCTATTTCGTTTACACCCTTAAGGTAGCACAACGTGGGGATTTTGATACCGATACTCTTTGCCGCGGCAAGGATGGTCGTGCCCGCTTCGACGGAAACGGGGACGTTGTTTATTTTGAGATTGATCATTTCCTGTTACCTCCTTACTTCTTTTCCACGGCGTGGAACTTACATACGGTCACGCAGTTGCCGCATTTGACGCACTTGCCCGTGTCGATGACAAGATAAGGCAGTTTTTTGCCCGGCATAACTTCCGTCTGCGGTTTGATTGCGTCGGCGGGACATCCGCGCGCGCACATTTTGCAACCGATACATTTTTCACGGTCAATGTGGAAGTTGATAAGGTTTTTGCATACGCCCGCGGGGCAACGCTTGTCCACAACGTGGGCAACGTACTCGTCGCGGAAGTACTTCAAGGTACTCAGTACGGGGTTGGGCGCAGATTGCCCGAGGCCGCACAGTGAATTGTCTTTTATGTAGTAGCACAGTTCTTCCATCTTGTCCAGGTCCTCGAGCGTGGCTTTGCCGCTTGTAACCTTGCACAACATTTCGTACAGACGTTTGGTACCGATACGGCATGCAGTACATTTGCCGCAGGATTCGTCCACGGTAAACTCAAGGAAGAACTTGGCGATGTCAACCATGCAGTTGTCCTCGTCCATTACGATAAGACCGCCGCTGCCCATCATCGAGCCGATACTGATAAGGCTTTCGTAATCGATGGGGATGTCGAAGTGGCTTGCAGGTATGCAACCGCCGCTGGGACCGCCGGTCTGAGCCGCCTTGAATTTTTTGCCGTGAGGAATACCGCCGCCGATGTCTTCGATTACCGTGCGAAGCGGCGTACCCATGGGAATTTCCACCAGACCGGTGTTGTTGATTTTTCCGCCGAGAGCAAACACCTTGGTGCCCTTGCTTCGTTCCGTACCCATGGAAGCGAACCATTCCGGTCCCTTCAGGATAATTTGCGTAATGTTGGCGTATGTTTCAACGTTGTTGAGAAGCGTGGGCTTGCCGAACAGACCCTTGACAGCAGGGAACGGGGGACGAGGACGCGGCTCGCCGCGATTGCCTTCGATACTGGTCATAAGCGCGGTTTCTTCGCCGCAGACAAACGCGCCTGCACCGAGGCGGATTTCGATGTCAAAGGAAAAGCCGGTGCCGAGAATGTTGTTGCCGAGAAGTCCGTATTCGCGCGACTGACCGATTGCCACCTGCAAACGATGCACGGCAATGGGGTATTCCGCACGCACGTAAATGTAGCCCTGGTGTGCACCGACGGCGTAGCCTGCGATAGTCATTGCTTCCAACACCGCGTGAGGGTCGCCTTCCAGAATGGAACGGTCCATAAACGCGCCCGGGTCGCCTTCGTCGGCATTGCACGCCACGTACTTGACCTCGCCCTGCGCGTCGTGAGTAAACTGCCACTTGCGCCCGGTCGGGAAGCCTGCGCCGCCGCGACCGCGAAGTCCCGACTTGGTGATGGTGTCTATCACTTCCTGCGGCTGCATTTCCGTCAGCACCTTGATGAGTGCCTGATAGCCGTCGTAGGCAATGTATTCGTCGATGTTTTCGGGGTTGATTACGCCGCAGTTGCGAAGCGCGACGCGGGTTTGCTTTTTGTAAAAGTTGGTGTCGGATAGTGCTCTGACCGCATTTGCCGCAGGATCGTCTTTGTGCAGCAGGCGTTCCACGATACGTCCCTTTACCAGGTGCTCGGCGACGATTTCGTCAACGTCTTCCAGGTGAACGTGGCTGTAAAATGCGCCTTCGGGATAAACGATGACCACGGGGCCGACAGCGCACAAGCCGAAACAACCCGTCTGCACGACCTGAATGTCATTTGAAAGCCCTGCTTCGGCGATCTCTTTGTTGAATTTAGCAATGATTTCCGCACTGCGGTTGCTGTGGCAGCCCGTGCCGCCGCAAACTAATACGTGACTTCTGTACATAGTTGTTATTCCTCACTTCCGACAAGGTATTCCGTGCAGATATTGCCGTTGACGATATGGTTTGCAATGATGTTTTTGGCTTTGTCGGCGTCTACGTGACAGTAGGTAACCTTTTCCTGACCGGGGATGTAAACTTCCACAATCGGTTCCAGGCGACACATGCCGAGGCAACCCGTGCGGCTTACGTTTACATTGCGCAGAGCGCGCTTGCTGACCTCGTCCACAAGGGTGTTGAACACGGGACGTGCCCCTGCGGAAATTCCGCAAGTCGCCATACCTACGACGATACGAATTTCGTCGGTGGTTTCCTTGTCGCGCACGACAATCTGCGATTGCATCTTTTCTCTAATCGCCTTAATGTCGGCAATACTCTTCATAATACGATACCTCCGTTTATTGTAGCAATATTTTCTTCTGCCATATCCCGTAAAAACACCAGTATGTCGGGCGCGTCTATCGGCACGCCGTCCAGTTGTTGCTTTACTTCGTCCGTATCCAGCGTAAAGCATTTGCCAAACGCCCGATAGGAAAATATCAGTCTTGTTTCGCCGAGGTCGGGCAGCAATGCGACAAGCGTTTCCGCAAGATTGCCCATCGGCGGACGGTCGATGTGATTGCGCCCGAACGTGGTTGTGACCGTAGTGCCCACGCCGACTTCCGACGTAATGCCGAAACTGCCGCCGCTCATTTCCGCTTCCATTTTGATTAGCGGAAGCCCCAGCCCCACTTTGCGCGTAGTGCGCGTCGTGGTAAAGGGGTCGGCAACGCGGGACAGAAATTCCTCGCTCATGCCGCGGCCGTTGTCGGCGACGGTAATACGTATGGTGTCGTCGGCGACATCGACGTCGATTTGTATTTTGGTTGCCTTGGCGCGCAGAGAGTTTTCGGCGACGTCAAGTATGTTTAGTGCAAGTTCTCTCATATACCGTTCCACAAGCATACAGGGTTGGCAGGTTCTGTTATTTTCCCGTTTGCAACGCCTGCACTATGGCTTTGGCGGAAAGTTCCGCAACTTCCATTGTGCCGCAGGCGGTGCCGATACGGTCAAGCCAATGGGCGTCGCTGTTGGTAATTACTATTTTGTCTGCGACAAGTCGCTTATGCTCGTCTGTTGCGTGTTTGCTCAGTTCCACCGCCGCGTACTCGTCGATTACTTCTCCCAGCACCTGCAACATGCTGTTTTCCTCACGGTCGACATGTGCCGCAACCGCAACGCCGCCAAATTTTTTGGCAAGTTCCGGTACATCATCGACAGCTATGTTTGCGCCGATGTGCAGCAGCCTCGGCTCGTTTCCGACAACATTGTCGTCCTCGTCGTACAGCAACTGATTGCCGAATATGTCCGCGCGATTGCCTATCTTCGGGAAGTCTACCGCCTCAAAAAAGGCAGTTAAATGTGCCAAAGTGTCAAACAAACACAACACGTGTATATCTTCTGCCGTTTGCAGTTCAATGGCAGGTACCACGCATACGCCGTAAGCCTCGCCTGCGGCAAGCGCGACGGCAACGTTGCCTATCGCATTGTGGTCGGACACGGCAACAGCGTCCAGCCCTGAGAGTTTGGCATACCCTACAATCGTAACGGGGGTCATATCGTCGTCCGCACACGGCGACAATGCGCTGTGTACGTGCAAATCGTACTTAATCTTCATTGCAGCACACCGCCGCAATGGCATCGTAGACAGGCAAAGTCGTAGCAATTACGTTTATGCCCTGTGTTTTGGCGCGTTCGACAAGCGTCGGGTCGGGCAGGCAGCCTTCGCACAGCACGACAACCGCCACGTCGGCAAGCACGGCAACCGCCGCCACGTTGACGTTGGTCATCACCGTGTACCAGGCGCAGTTTTCCGGCGCGCGCCCCATGACGAAGCTGAGTAAATCGCCTGCATATCCGCCAACGATTTCGCGCGAAAAATCCGCTTGATTTACCGTGGTTGCATTCAGCATTTCCGCAAGTTTGTCAACCGTCACTTTTGCCTCCCGTTGCGGCTGTTCCTACTGCAATCGGGCAGACGGAATCCGCAGGTATACGCCCCATTACCACGTCTTCGCAAAACGCCGCACAACTCGGCGCGCCGCAAATGCCGCAATCTTTTTTGGGTAGTTTCTTGTACATTTCCTGCACTGCAAGCAACCTTGCAAACGCCAGCGTGCGGTCGTTTCCGAAGGTGCTTTCGCCGTGTTCGGGCAACTTTTCCGCCATAAAATACGACGTCGGCTTGCCCGTTTCCGACAAGGTTATGCCTACCTGCGGGAATTTTTGCCGCAGCTGTCTGAGCCTTGCACGCGCGACAAAGGGGTTTTCCACATTCAGCACACCGCCGACACAACCGCTTGTGCAGGCGTTGAGTTCAACAAATTCCACGTCTTTCAGGCTGCCGTTTTCCAATGCTTCCAGTATGTTGACGACGTTTTCGATGCCGTCGGCAGCAAGATACTTACGGCACATCGCGCCTGCGGCTTCACCGCCGCTGCTTGCCCACTGCAAACCGAGTATTCCCATTTCCGACAGGTTTCGCGCGTCGTCCAGTTTGCCTATTTCCGTAACCAACTTCATGTACACTTCCGCGACGGACAACACGCCGTCCACGTAGTTGCGATTGACAGTGCAACCTGCCTTCAACGCGTACACCTTGGCAGGACAGGGCGAAATGAAAAACACGCCTATGTCCTCTTCCGCAACGCCGCGTTTTGCAACCTTTTCACGCGCAAGTTTCGCCGCGACGTCAACCGGTGCAAGCAGCGGAAGCAGATTTCCGAGCAGGTTTTCAAACCGCTGCGAAACCAGTTCCAGCACGGCAGGACATGCGGTGCTTATTATCGGCTTTTTCAATTTGTCGTCGGCAAACAATCGCTGCGTAACCTGCGAAACCAGTTCCGCGCCGATACCCACTTCGTACACGAAGTCGAAACCGATGTTGCGAAACGCCGTAAGTATGTAATTTATGTCCTTGATATCGTCAAACTGTCCGTAAAAGGACGGCGCAATCAGCGCGACCTTGTACTTGTAGTTGTTTACGATGTCAAACTTGTCGTAACTGGGGATTTTGGCATTGGACGGACAGATACGTACGCACTCGCCGCAGGCAATACACTTGTCGTAAATTACGCAAGCTTTGCCGTTTCGTATGCGAATAGCCTCGGTGGGACAACGTTTGATACACGAGGCGCAACCTATGCACTTGTCTTTGTCCAACGTTACCGTGTGCAGCCGTTTGAGTTCGCTCATGACGACCCCTTTTTTGTTCAGACAAAAGCCCGTTTTAAGCAAAACAACGTCGCTTTCAGTCCGCTTTTTTGTAATTATTTTTTAGGTACGTATATGTTTTTTGATTACCGACCGCGTAAATGTCCGACCGTAAGAATGCGGAAGGTCGTTTCCTTGTGCCGCCGGTATCGCCAACATCGATTTTTCCGCGACGTATTGCCGGCAACGGCACTTCCATGGCGGAAAACTTGTCAATGGAAATTTACCACCAGCAGTATTTCCGTGCCTACGCCGACGGTACTTCTGATGTCGAATTTGTCGGTGTTTTTAAGCATGTTGGGCAAGCCCATACCTGCGCCGAAGCCGAGGTCGCGTATCTCTTCCGAAGCGGTACTGAACCCGGGTTGCATTGCCTGATTTATGTCGGGAATACCTTTGCCCGTGTCCACAAGTCGAACCTCGATGCGGTCCACGTAGATGTCGGCGATTGCTTTGCCGCCGTTTGCGTGGATAACCATGTTGATTTCACCCTCGTACATCGCAATGGCAATGCGGCGTATGTCGTAGGCGTTGATACCCATGCTTTTGAGGCAAAACTTCACCTTTTCGGTGGCTTGACCTGCGGAAACAAAGTTGTTGCCGTCTACGTCATACTCGAGGTGAACGCACTCATTCATAGCAAGTACCGGAATTCAGTCCTGCCGCATACAGCATTCCGCATGCGCTGAACATACGGTGCGCCGTAACCAGCATAACCAGATTTTTGCTTTTGGCAAGTTGGATTGCCTCGTCGCTGGGGCGTTTGCCGCGCACGAAAACGATGCACAACATGTCCATCATTTCCGCCGTGCGCACCACCTGAGGATTACACAGCCCCGTGATAAGCACAGCCTGGTCCTTGACGTAGGCAAGCACGTCGCTCATCATGTCGCTGCCGCATGCCGCGTACACTTCGCGGTCGGCAAATTCCTCACAGCAGACAAACTCGGCATTGAGAATTTCGGCAATTTTACTTATTTTCATAAAGAACTCCTGACAACACCCCGATTACTACCCAAAGTTTTGGGAAGAGGGGCTTGGGGAAAACGCGTTTCTCAAAACGGTTTCTATCCAAAACCGTCTTTACAAATCAGTTATACTTCTCTAAAATCCCCGCCACATCATCCGGCGTAATCTTGCCGTAAACATCGTCGTTGATTGTCATGACGGGCGCAAGTCCGCAGCAACCTACGCAACGGGTCGCGTCCAGACTGAATTTGCGGTCGGCGGTGCATTGTCCGCTTTCCACGCCAAGCACTTCCTTAAGTTTGTCGTAGATGTCGCCGGAGCCCTTGACGTAGCACGCCGTACCGAGGCAAATGCCGATGCGGTACTTTCCCTTGGGGTACAGCGAAAACTGCGAGTAAAACGTAACTACGCCGTACACGTCGGCAAGCGTAACACCCAATTCCTCCGCCACGATCATCTGCACTTCGTAGGGCAGGTAGCCGTACAATTCCTGCGCGTATTGCAATGCAGGCATGGTTGCGCCACCCAGCGGCAACAATTCGCGGCACTTAGCGCGCAGTTTAGCTTCCTGTTCGGGCGTGCCTTCAAACGGCAATGTAGAACCTTTCATCGTAAACCTCCGTATCGTGCGCCGTTAAGTTCGGCAGCACTCGTAAATTTCGCAATTAAACAATGTAGTCATATCACTACGGATAAAATACATATCCGAATTATTATACCATAGTATGCCTTTTGCGACAAGATTCTTTTTGAAAACAAAAGATACAAAAAACTTACGAAATCATAGATATTTTTTATATGACTTTCGTTACCGTCAACAATACCGTAGCAAAAAAAATACCGCTCGGCAAAAATGTCGGGCGGTATCTGATTTTGTTTTGTTTTTAATGCAGCTGCGCCGCGCAGTCACACTTTTGCGGCAACTGCACCAACGCCGACGTTTGCTAACTCATATGTTTGCGCATATGTTCGGCAGCCTTGTGCGCCTGACGTTTTGTTTCGAAACGTTCGGAGCGCACCAGCACTTTGTTTGCCTCCGCGGCAAGCGTGAAGCGATATCTTGCGCCGTCGTAGTACACTGCAAAGCGCGGATATTCGTCCTTTTCGTACGAGTCGTCCACGGCGTTTGCGCAAGCGGTTTTTACAATGGTTACGTACTGTTTTGCCGTTGCCGCACTGTCGAAGTTGTCCACAGCCGAAGCAATCACGTTGCCGCTGCCGTCGCACACGTCGAATGTATAGCCGCCGTTTGCTTCGCGTATCAAGTAACAGCCTTTGCCGCGCTCTTTAACGCGGATTTTGCTGACGACACCCTTCGGCTTTTTGTGCGAAGCAGCGTAGAACATCGCCACGAAGATGAGCATAAACAGCATGCCTGCCAGTATGGCGGTAACTATCGTGTAAGTGCAGGTGTGCAAGTACAGCACGTATGCCGTTTCGCCCGCCGACACAAACGCCCACAAGCCTGCCACGATGTTGATGCCGATGTGTCCGCCAAAGCAAACAACCACCGTTATCATAAGCACCGACACCGCGCACAGTGCGACAATCGCCCAGCTGAGACAGTCGTTGTTGTGCACGTCTACGGGGTTGCCGACGACAATCCATGTGGACAGGTGGTCGGTTTCAAACACCAGGCAGCCGCCTTCGATACGCGACGGAACTACCTCGACCGTGCCGTCCTCGGCGTAATGCAGCAGTCGCACGTTGCCGCTGAGTTGCTGACGAAGGCTCAGGCGCAGACGCACCGTAAGTTTGCCTGTCGGGCTGACTTCGACGCCGTTTGACACAAGGCGAATTTCGTAAGCGTCCTTAATTTCGCCCTTGCCCACCGCGTTTGCCAGTTTGTCCGTCAGGGGGATTTGACTTGTAACCAGTTTCACGTCCAGCGTAACGTTGCCGGGCATATCCGTTTCCGAAGTTACGTCAACGTCGCGTTCGCCGCCGCTCGGGACAGCGTTCCAGCGGTTTACCGTGCCGACGGGCAACACGAAGTCGTCAACGGACAGCAGGCTGAACCACATTTTGCCGTTGCCGTCCAGGTAAATGACATCGGAATTGCGGTCGTAGGTAAACGCAACGCGGTAGCCGCCGTTTTTTGCGCCGTCCTTTACGGCAAAACGGAGGGTCATCACCTTGCCCGTGCCGTAGCAGTTGTTGTCCGACATCCATTGAAACACGGTTTTGTCCGTTTCCGCACCCGACGTAAACAGGTTCATGTCCTGAAGCGCGTCGCCTGCCGTGTAGCCGACGTAGGTCAGCGCGGTTTTGTCGTACTCCAGGTTGAGTTTCAGCACGGCAACGCCGTTGTTGGCAGTCATGTTTACATCCACAAGCAGGTTTCCGCTCTCGTCCTTGCCTGCGTAGGAAAGGGCAATTACGGGGCCTTGTTCACGCAGTGCAACGCGCCAGTAGCCGTACAGTGTAAGGTTGTATTCGGGCATAACGTCGCCGGCAAACTTCTGCGTGTAGTATTTGTCGGTGTACCAGCCCACAAAGGCGTATCCCTCGCGGCTCATCTGCGGAAAAGTAAGCGTTTGGTTGTAATTTTTTGTATACGTATATGTTTTTTGCGCAACGTCGCTGATGTCGTCCGCCACGTAGAAGTCCACAGTGTAACTTTTGGCAATGGTGTCGAACACAGGCTCAAACACCACTTCGTCCGCCTTGTCCGAAGCGACCTGCTGCCACTTGCCGCCAAAAATGTAGGTGTACTTGCTGTCCTCGGGACGAGTGGGTTCCTTACCGGCGTAGGCAGGTGCGGGCGTACCGTAAGCCACCCTGACACTTCGCCACAATTCCGTACCGTCGTAGTTGACAAACACGTAGTAGAAGTCGTCTTTGGTCACCGTCACCGTTCCGTCAACGGTTGCGACGGGCTGCTTCTTGCCGATGTCGGCAAGGGTGTTGTCGGGGTCTACGCGCACCGCCACGGTAAAGTTGTCGGCGGCAGATTCCGTCAATCCCTCAAACACCAGCGTGACAAGCACGCCTTCGGACTTGTCCGGCACCATGCCGACCCAGTTGAACAGCGGTTGATTTCGATCGATGTTGTAGTCCAGCGTGTGAGATTTCAGCGCAGTGCCGCGGCGCACTTCCACCAGTTTTGCCGCGTCAAGGTCGTACCCCAGTGCCATGCGCAACGAAACAAGACCGCTGTTGCCCGTCAGGGTGACGTCCACTTCGAAGCGTTGACCGCGGTGAATGGTTTTGCTTTGCACCGTCACTGTCGGGGCGGTTTCGGCTTGCGCGACTGCAACGCCTGCAAAAAGCAACGCCGAAACAAGCAGCAACACGGCAACCAACATTGCCTTATATTTAGTTTTGCTTTTAGTTTTACTCATGATTTTTCCGTGCCGCACTTCCGCGCGGACTTTTATTTTTGTAACAATTTTTGAAAAACGTTACTCCAAAATGCCTTTAACAACGTTTTAATTGGTAGCCGCTTTGAATATTACCGTATTGCATTGCTGCGACGACTGCTTTTGTCGCGCCGCCAAAAAAAACGGCAGCGTGGACGTAATTACCACAGTATTCTTCTACTCGGCAATCACCGACATTATGCACGGCGCAAATATTTTTGCAAGCCGTTGCAAAACAATGTCATTGCGAGAAGCGACTGCTTTTGTCGCGCCGTGGCAATCCCCCGAAAGGGTTCCGCTCGTCAAAAATCACTCAGGTCAGCCAATTCGGGATTTTGCGTGTTAATGAGGTCAAATTTACGTTTGCGGTTCCAACTTTTAATTTGCTTTTCTCGCGCTATGGCGTCCCGAACATCACCGCACGATTCGACATAAACGCACTTGTCAACATTGTATCGCGCGGTAAAACCCGGTATCGAGTGGCTTTTATGCTCGGCAACTCTTCGCTCGATGTCGTTTGTAACGCCAACATACAAAACGCTGTTGTCCTTGCTTGCCATTATGTAAACGTAATATGTATTCATTTTTGTCGGTAACCGCACTCAATGCCTACCTTGAAACAATGTTGCAAGCGAGTGGTTCCCTTTCGGGGGATTGCCACGGCACAAAAGCGTGCCTCGCAATGACATAATTGTACAGTCGCAAAATAGTATTTCTCTTTTTAATGTTGAAGTATGCCCTGCAAATTTTGTCCCGTTTATCCTGCAAACGAAGTTCAATCGGCGTTACCGTTTGCTTGCCTTGACGGCGAGAAGTACCACAAACACAATTACCACCGCCACGCATGCGCAAACAATGCCTGCCGTTTTGCCGTCGATTGCAAAGGGCACTTCCGTGTCAATCTGCACGTTGCTGCTGCCGTCCACCGTAATGCGAGCCGCCTGCACCGTAACGGGCACGTCAACATTGCCGCTTGTCAGCGCGTCCTCGCACACAAGGTTTACCTTGTACGTGCCTGCCTTTGCGCCGTCGTTCAGTTTGAAGTACAGCCGCATAAGCATGCCCGTGGTTGCGTTTTTGCTGCCCGGTCCGTACACAAAGCGGACGTTGTCCACTTCCGTATCGGTGCCGCTTGCCGTAAACGCAAGCCCCTTCAACGCCTCGTTCCAGTTGAGTGCGCGAACGAATGTAAGTGCCGTTTCGTCGTACTCCAGGCGCAGTTTAAGCGCGGTAAGCCCCACATTGCGAAGCAACACCACATCGATATACACGCCGTCGCTGTCGGACGTTCCGCTCATCTTGACAAGGGTTTCGCCGTCGTCGGCATGCGCCGTGTCCGCCCCGAAAATCGGAGCGAACACAACCGCCGTAAGTAGCAAAATTGTAAGTAAAATCGTAATACGTTTCATTTTTTTAACGTTTTATGCAGCCTTGCCTACGCCAAACGTCGTCGGCAAAAGCGCGTAAATTCTGTTTTCTATTTTCGTGTTTACAGCCTGCGTTTCGGCGTTGCCGCTGTCAGCCTTTTCCGGCGCAACTACCGCGCCGCCAACCACCTTGTAGCCGTCCTGTTCTACCATAGCCATACGCAACGTCGCAATATCTCTGATGTCGTTTGCGCTGTCCGCCACGCCGTCAACGTTGGCAACCGCCGCAAAGAAACGCACGTAACCTTCAGCAAGAGTTTTGCTTGCTTCTTCGTATTCCTTGCCTGCTTCGACAACGGTGATTTTGTAGCCGCCGACTATGTACTGACGGTACAGCACAATGTCGCTGTTGCCCACATTTCCGTCGCCGTCCACGTCACCCAAGCCTATTGCCGGTTCGTACTTGGCGTAGATGGTCGTTTCCGCGTTGGGCATTGTCGTAATTTTCGTTGCAAAGTCACTGCCCGCAAAGTAGCCGCTGAACACAAGCCACGATGCGTCCTTTGCCTGGTAGAAGTTGTCTATCGCAGTAAACTCCGTGTTTGCCTTTACGTTGTCATAGGTAAGCGTTTCAACCACGTTTTCGTTGTAGTAAACCACAAGCGTAAGTTTGTGTTCGCCAAGGATTTCTGCCCACTTAGCCGTCAACAAAATGTTCGCTGTTGCGCCTGTTGCTGTAAAGTCAAAAGCCGTTTCTGCGTTTTCTTCAAACCATCCAAGCAGGTTGTAGCCGTCAAATGTCAGTTCCGGCGCGCTGAATTTTTGTCCTTCAAAGCGGTATTGGTCTGCAATTAGTTTTTCGCTGTTGTCCGGCAAATTAGCCCCGAACATTGCAAGGTAAACTGCTTTTGTCGTAAGCGTAGTGCCTTCGGCAAATACGTAGTTTGTTCCGTTTGCAAGCGTTGCGATATGTTTGCCTTCTGTAAGGCTCAGGTCTTTGCTTGCTACGATAGTAATGCCGTCAGCGGTAAGCGCAACGCCGTCAACGGTGGCGTCGATTATGCCTGCAACTGCCGAGTCAAACGTTACACCGTAGTGCACCTGTCCGTCGGTGTTGTAGTCGGCTTCGCCAACGGTAATCGTGATTGCCTTAATCTTGTAAGTTTTGGTAAGGTGACCTTCCGCGCCGTTGCACACAACCGTAATTACTACCGCGTATTCGCCTGCGTTTGTAAGTTTTTCCGTAGTGTAATCAAACGTTTCGCCGTTTACCGTCATGGTAATGGTAGCGTTTGCCGTAACGTCGCTGTCGTCGCTACTGTCCTTGACGGTAATGTTGCCGTCAAAGTTAAGCGTTGTGCCGTAGTAAACTTCCGTTGCAAGGCTTACGGTCACCGTAAGGTCGGCAATGTATGCCGTAACTTCAACGTCGCCCGTTGCCGTGTTGCCGCCTGCAAACGTGTAGTTGACAAATTCGTTGCCAAGGGTATACACAAGGCTGACTTTGCCGGTCAGTTCCGTCGCGCCGCTTGCAAGGTTTGCCTTGTCCAGTTCGTAGCCGTTTACTGCTGCAAAAGCGATAGTTCCGTTGACGGTATCGCCGCCGACAAGTCCGCCGACCGTTGCGACAAATTCACCGGCGTTGTTCCACACCGCTTTGCCGTCGGCACCGAATGCCTTGCGGCCGTAGCCGTTGTCTGCTGCGAAACTTACGGTAATTACCTTTGCGTTTACGGTAACGTTAGCCGTCTTTTCTGCCGCCGCGTAACCGTCCTTCGCAGGGAACGCAACCTTAACTTGGTATGCGCCTACGTTTTTGGCTTCGGCAACTTCGGTAAGTTGTTCGCCGTCCACCGTGTACCAGGTCACAACCGCTTTGCCCGTGTAATCTTCGCCGTGGGTTGTCGTGTAGGCAACGTCCTTGCCTGCGCCCACGGTAAGGCTTGCGCCCGTGTAGGTGAGAGCTACGTCATCGAGAGTAATTGTAACGCCTTTCAGCACAACTACGGTAATTGTGTTGGCTTCAACCGTTGCAACGCCGTCTGTCACGTACTCGTTGCCGGCAGTTGCCTTGACCGTCATGCCGAAGTCGCCTGCGACAACTTCCGTAACACCTGCCTTAAGCTTGTAGGTTACGGTTGCAAGTACGCCCGTCTTGCCTTCGACAACGCTTGCGACAACCTTTTGTTCGGCAAGTGTAACGTCGTTGGTTACGGTGATGTTGTTGTTTCCGCTTTCGTCGTTGCCAAACGCGTTGCCCGCCTCGACGGAAACAAGGGTAAGTTTTTCACTGTTGTAGGCAAGGTCACCCTGCATCATGTTGATGCCCTGGTTTGCCGTAATGTTGTATGTAACGCTGAACTGTCCTTCGGCGTCGATTGCAAGGGAAGTTTGACCTTCAGCCGCAACGACGGTTTCCTTGACGGTGAACTTAGCCGTGTAATCGTAGTTGCACACCGTGCAGACGTTGTTTACAATCGTGCATGCTTCCGTCACGGTAGGCGCGTCGCAACCATCGACATTGCAGGTTTTGACGTGCGTTTTCGTTCCGTCCACGTGCTTCCATTCGGAATACGCGTGGGTGTGGGAAGCTGCATAGTTTACAACTATACTATATATGTATGCTCTCTTCGCTGCTCCAATAGTTATAGTTTCACCAGAAGTAAGGCTGCCACTTTGAGGATACTTATACTTAGCAAACTCGCTTGTTGTAGTATAAGATACATCCGCGATTTTTAGTGTTGTTTCTTTTTCGCTGAATTGTTTTGCATTTACCTCAATACTTTCCGCATTTTTAGGAATAACAATAGAAAATGAACCTGCCACCTTACCTGTACCAAGTTTAATACCATTATCACCTACATTATATACCTTGACAACTGCTTTCCAATCCAAGGTGCTAGTATTTGCGATATCCTTTGCAGTATAACTCTTTTCACTACTTATATCGGCGCTTTCATTGTTCGCTTTGTCTGGATTAAGAATATACTCCACTCTTTTTTCCGCTGCATTTGCCTTTGTGCCGGCAACGGGCATAATTGTCAACGCACATGCAAGCGTGAGAACCAACGCGAGCAATGCGCACAACAACGTTTTGTTTGTTTTTGTCATTTTCTTCCTCCTATTTTCCAAGGTCCGCGACCTTTTTTACTATTTTCGCACCCCTGCCGCTACTACCTATCAACCCGCCCTTGCCATGCCGTGCGGGCGGTCGGGGTAGCGGCGCTGTGGGGGTACTATTAAAGTGTTGACGGGAAAGTGTTTACGTCTGTCCCCTCATCCGTCACTGCGTGACACCTTCTCCCCAAGGGCGAAGGCTTTGTTGGCTGTACCGTTGTTTATACGAAAGGCGTATATATGGTACCCTTCCGGGGGATTGGCACGGCGCGACAAATACTGTCGCTTCTCGCAATGACATAATTTCACGAAAGACATTCGTATGGGCGCTTCCGCGAGATACGCTCCGTGCGCCGTTAAAAACAAACGGCTTAGTCGGTATGACATACTTTTACGTCCGCCGAAGTTAGTGCACTTGAAGTACACAAGCCCATTACAAACGGTTAACTTGCTTCTTTCGGGGTGGCGAGGTGTTGCCAATTAGGGACATCGTCCGCGAGCCTGCGGCTGGGAAGCGTACCTACCACTATACCACAATAGGCGAAGCGGCGCGAGGCATCAGCCGCTCCCATATTGGCAATTCCTCGGCAGGACCCCACTACACTTGTTAATTAACTTCGGCGCCCTTTCCACAAGGTACCCTTTCGGGGGATTGCCACGGCGCGACAAGGACAGTCGCTTCTCGCAATGACATAATTTGATAAAGGCTTTGCAAGGACGCTTCCGCAAACGAAAAAACCGCAACAGGCGACAAATCGTCCTTGTCACCCCTTGCGGTTGATGTCAACGTGTGCAGTTGTAAAATAAGAGTCAGCAAAACCTGCGCATATTTGTGCGCATGCAAACATACTTGTGCCGTTGTGTGCAACAAGTGCAGTAGTCATTGCTCCTCTCCCCAAAGCATTGCCAAGTAATATAAACGTATAGTATAAGTTACATTGTATTTACTATTACAGTATACGTTGAGCGGGAGCAAAAATCAAGCGAATTGCCGACATTTGACGAATTTTGTCGAATTTCTTTTGCAAAACGGACAGCGCGCCGCCCGGATTGCGACGAAATCAGTCGTTTAGCAGGTACAGCACCGCCATGGCAACGGCAACGTAGCAGGTTTCGCGTTCCGCCGCTATGCTGTATTCGTAATCCTTGACGCCGATGTTGTCCACAACCTTGCGGCTGCCGAGAAGCGGACAGTTGAGACGGGCGCGTTCCAGGTAGTCCTGCAAAATGCCGCCTGCCGTGCCGTAGTACTTGACAGGGTCGGAATACGCACTGAGCCCCAGGTCGACGACGGCATCCACACCGCTGAATGCCGCAACGGCGTTGTCCAGCACTATGCCGCGACGGCGCGTAACAAAGTCGTCGGCAGGCAGATACCACACAAGCGTGCTGTTGAACAGTTGCAGACAGTGGATGAGTTCGTCCACCTTGTTGGCGTCACGATTGCCCACCGCAAGCACCGACAGATTGCCCATCCCGTCTGCCTTGACGGACAGCGCAAGAAGGTCGGCAAGCACGCCGATGGGGTCGTAACGTCCCGAGCCGCCGTTTACCACGCTGCAACGCGCCTTGGCGGCGAAACTTTTGGCAAGGTTGTCGTTTTCACAAGAAACAACCACAGTATTTACGCCCATATCGTCAAAAAGTTGGCAATGTTCCAGCGGTTCTTCCGCGCCGAACACGGGCAATGCTGTACCCGACAGATACGCCGTGGCAAGAGAAACCCCCGTACTGGAAGCGCAGGGCTTGTTCCACACGCCTGCAACCACCTTGCCTGCAAGTTGCGGTCCCTTTTTGAAGGAGGACAGCACTATGCGGCGCATTTGCCCGGCGATTTCCAATATGTGGTTGATTTGCGCCTTGTCAAGCGACGTAAGCGACAGTAAATTTTTCATTGTTATTGCTCCCGTTGTATTTTGCGAGATTTTGAGTTAGATAGACTACATTTTTATCGATAAAAAAACGCATACGTTGCGATTTTTTTGTTACAAATTACGTTACTACTCCTGTTCGGGCGGAGTGAGCGCGGACGGCTCGATGTCGTCAAGCACGCGGGTAAAGTAGTCGGGCAACGGCGCGGTAAATTCCATTTGTTGACCCGTGCGCGGATGCACGAAGGACAACTTCCACGCGTGAAGCAACTGCCCCCTGAGCCCCCACTTTGCGTCCTTGTGCCCGTAGGTAACGTCACCGACAACGGGATGGCCCAGCACTTTCGCCGCGTGTACGCGTATCTGGTGGGTGCGCCCCGTCTTGAGTTCAAACCGCACATAGCAGTAGTTGCGGTAGCGGCGCAGTACGTGGTAGTAGGTAAGCGCGCTTCTGCCGCCCTCGACGACGTCCATTTTTTTGCGGTCGCTTTTGCTTCTGCCTATTGGCTTGTCCACAAAGCCGTCGTCAAGTTTCAGATTGCCTTCCAGCAGTGCAAGATAAATGCGGCGGCACGTCTTGACCTGTATCTGACGTTGCAATTCCACGTGGGCAAAGTCGTTTTTCGCAACGACCAGCAAGCCGCTGGTGTCCTTGTCCAGCCTGTGCACGATGCCGGGGCGCAACACGCCGTTGATACCTGACAAATCGTGCACGCAGTACAACAACGCGTTGACAAGCGTACCGGTGTAAATGTTGCTTGTGGGGTGCACGATCATGCCCTGCGGCTTGTTGATGACGGCAAGGTCCTCGTCCTCGTACACAATGTCCAGGGGGATGTTTTCCGCCTTGATGTCCAGGGGCGCGTCGTCGGGAAGAGTTACCGAAACTTCGTCGCCCACCGCCACTTCCTCGGCGCACTTGGTGACAACTTTGCCGTTGACGGTAACGCCGCCGCTTGCGATAAGTTTCTGCGCGTGGGTACGCGTAAGACATGCGACGTTGCCTACAAACACGTCCAGTCTGCGGCAGTATTCGTCACAAATTTCGCATACCGTTTTCATTTTTCGCCACCGTTTTTGCCGTTTTCCGCTTCTTCGACGGCGTTGTCTGCATTGCTGTTTTTCACGGCGTTCCCGCCCGTTTCGGCGGCGTTTTGCAAGTCGCTTGTCCTTTCGCCGCTATTTTCCGTCGCGTCATTGTTGCCGTCGGTTGCGGCACCTTCGTCTTTGCCGGTTTGCGTTTTCGTAGTTTGTCCGTCAGCGTTTTCGTCACCGTTTGCCGCCGTGCGTTCCTCGCGGAAACCGTTGACAAGCGAATCGGGGTCAAACACCACTATCGCCAGCACCGCCAGCACCACGCCCACCGTCAGAAAACTGTCGGCGACGTTGAATATCGGCGGAAAAATCGAAAAGGAAATGAAGTCGCGCACCTTGCCGCTGAAAAACGTGCCGTCGGTGCACACAAAAGCGCGGTCGATTGCGTTGCCGATTGCTCCGCCAACGATAAAGGCAAATCCCACCTGTCCGCACACGCTGCGACTACGCGCACGCACAAGAAAATAGGCGTACAGCGGCGTTGCGGCAACCGTGATGATAAAAAACATGATGTCGGAAGCGCGCCCCTTGAACATGCCGAAAATCGCGCCCTCGTTGTATGTGGCGGTAAAACGCAAAAAGTCGCCCATCACTTTGACGGATTTGCCCTCGGTTGCCCCCAGAAGCCCGTCGAAAATCCACAGTTTTGTAAGTTGGTCTGCCAGTATGCACACCGCGATTACCGCAACGTAAACGGCAATGTACACAGGCAATTTAAGTATTTTCTTTTGTTTCATAGCGTTACTTGTCAAATGTAAAAATGTCCTCTGCGTCGGGTTGGCTGAACACGCGCGAAGTTTTTGCCTCGGCGGTGCCCATTATGGCGCGCTTTTGCAATTTGCGGTAGTAGGGAACGAGCAGAAGCAGGCACACCAGGCTGAGCCCCAGCGCGACAAGTTTCGGGTACAGGCGCGTGTACACCAGGTTGAGATTTACCAGTTGATTGACGGCATTGTCGCAAACGGCGGCAAAATCGCTGTCGGCAAAAGTTGCCGCTATTCCGCTGACGACTGCGTTTGTGCGTGTGACCGCTTCCGCACCGACAAAGTTGTCAAGGCTTGCAAAGTTGTCCGACGACGTGTTCATTACGCAACGATTTGCGTTTGCGCTTTCGGCGTATGCCATGCCGTCGTAGTTTCCGCTGAAGAAAAACGCCACGGGAATGCCCGCAAGACGGAAGGGCGTGTGGTCGCTGCCCTGAATTGTTTCGTAATAGCCGTATCCGTACACGTCGTAACCGTTGGTCATTACACCCTTGCGGTAGGGCTTTTCGGCAATGCCGTCGACGTGCGACTTAAACAGGTCGGCGATGTCGGTGGACTTGTTTTCGCAATGCAAGTACAGTTTGTCGCCGAACACAAGGCTGTCAAGGTTTATCATAAGCGCGGTGCGTTGTTTGTCGGCTTCGCTCATACCGTTTACGTAGCCGTAGGAGCCGACTAAACCAAGCTCCTCGCCGCCGAACGCCACAAACACAAGGTCGTAGGGTACAAAACGGCTGCCCGTCGCAAACGTTTTGAGAAGCGTGTACAGCGCAGCCACACCAAAGGCATTGTCGCCGACGCCGTTGCTGCCGCTCACCGCGTCATAATGTGCGCCGATAATGATCCGTCGGTCGGTATTCGGGTTGTCCAGTTTGCAGGACAGGTTGAACACCGCGCGGTCGTAACCTGAAACACGGTCAATTGCCGACGGAGATGTTTCGGGAAGCAGCTCGTCAAACCTGGTTTTAAGCCAGTCGGCGGCAGCCTTTTCGGCAATTTCGCCGCTTCGGTTTGGGCAAGCCTCGACAAATTGCTTGGCAAACAGATATATCGGGTCGTTTTTGTAATCGGTACTTGCCGCAGGTACGGTTTCGGCACAAGCCTCAACACCGCAAAAAGCAAGGGGCAGAGCGCAACAAATTGCCGCAAGAAGGGCGAGGCATAAAATACGTTTCACAGCAGCACCCCCAACACGACAAGAAGAACAGCCACGGCGACAACGCATGCCTTGGCGTAAGTTACGGTAGTTACGTCGTTGAAGTACAGTTTTGCCGTAACCTTGAAAAAGGCAAACCCCACGCCCAGCGTAACCACTATCGGCGAAAGGGTAGTAATCCAAACCGCCGCCACGGGGAAAAACCACGCAAACAGGTTGATTGCGCCGCACAGCAACATGCCTGCGGACAGAAACAGAAACACAACCACGCAGTATTCCGCAACGGGCAGAGAGTGAATTTTGGACAGATTGATAAACACGTTGACAAGCGCAGGCACGATAAATTGCAGTATCACACCCATAATCGCCGCCGCCAGCAGCGACAACGGCAGATTTGCTTCCGGCGTGACAAGGTACGACGCCTGCAAAAAGCGTTGCCAACTTGCAAACACGTAAGTAAGGATAAACAGCACACGGCTGAGCACGTTTGCCATTCTGAAATTTTGTCTTAGTTTACTGAACACTTATTTTTTCTCCGTTTCGGGAATTGTTTTAAATTTTTTAATACGTATGCGTTTTTTGAATACTTTACAAACGTACCTACAGTGCCGTCGTCACAGCGTTGCCAGCCTGAACACAAGCCAAGTCATCACTTCGTCTTCGTCCAGAAACGCCTTCAACTTGCCGTCGGCTTCCACAAACGCCGACAGTGCGCGCTTGAGTTGCATCGGTTTGTAACGGGCGGCAACATCTTTGGCAAACATAATCGCGCCGCGTTTGACGCCAAGGCACTCGGCAATCTTGTCCTCGGTAAGTTCCGTCGAAGTTTTGACGTAGTACACGCGACGGTAGAAGTTGTACAGCAGTCCGAACAACGCCCTGTTGTCCTCACCCTGCGCAAGCAACCCCTTGTAACTTGCCATTGCGCGCTGCACGTTGCCCGAAGCGATAAGTTTGCTGAGGTCGTACACGGCATACTCGACGTCCTTGTGCACCAGCATGTCCACAGATTCACTATCGAACTTGCCGTAATCGATAAGTTTCTGCGTTTCCGTAGCCACGCGCGACATGTCGCACAGGCAGTACTCGGCAAGTTTGCGGACGGCAATCGGGTCGGCGTCGACGCCTTGCTTGCGGCAATAGGCTGTTATCCATTTGCCGATGCCCGCCCCGTCCAGTTTGTTGCAATCGACAAATTCCACGCCATCCACGCCGTCCAGCGTTTTGGCGTTGTCGAGGTCAAACACCACGCAGTAGTCGGCGTCGTCCTGAGTAAACAGTTTGGACAAATTGCGTTTTACTTCCTGCATCTGCTTGCCCTGCGGCATGACAAAGCCCCTGACAAACACCACTTTTTTGCCGCCGAACAGCGAACCCGACATACAGGCGTACACGATGTCGTCGGTAGTCGGTGCGTCCAGCGTGTCAAATGACATTCCGTCGTCGGCTTCCACGCCGTAAACTTGTCTTACGGAAGAAAGCGCGCGTTGCTTCACCCAGCCGTCATTGCCGAACAGACACAAAGCCACGAAGGAATCGTTAAGTTTTTCGCGCAGTTCCAAAAATTTTATCACCACTTTCCTCCGTTTTGCTTTTTTTGCGGCTGTTTTGCCCGGCGCGCAGATAAATATATACTAATAATTTACTGTAGCTACCTGAAAGATACGTTTATTGTACCATCTTTCGGGCGTATTGTAAAGTTTCCGTACTTATTTGCGCCAAGGTTGAATGGGTAATTGTTCTGATACAGACTGATAAAAGTTTTGTTTTCCGCGCCGTAACTTGCAAAAGCCTTGTTGCCGACGTAAATGTCGATGTCGCGGCGAGCGTAGGCAAAGTTTGCTACGGCAGTGTCGCCGCCGACGACAACCGCCACGCTGAAATTGTCGCAACTAAGTAACGCCGCCCGAAGCGAACCGTCGTAAACAGGCGTTACGGTGACGGACTTGCCCATCGGCAAATTTTTGAAACCGTACACCGGCGTGATGCCGCGCCCGGCAAGAAATTCCGTCGCAGGGTCGTTGCCGCTGCTATCCAGCACAAAGAAGTCATCGCCTGCGTTTACGCACATACTTAACGATTCTACGTCAACGGCGTTGTAGTTTGTAACGCACCACGTTACGTGCCTGACATTGTGGCGGTATACCTTGGGCAGTACTTCACCAAGGGCATACAACCCCTTAGGAAAGTTGGTGACAATCACCGCTTCCCCGTCGTCCGACGTCATTGCTGCGACCGGCTCGGAAAAGTCCACCGAAACATACGCTTCGGTGCGGCAGGGCTTCGGAACGGCGGCAAATATCATCGTTGCAGCAAACGCCGCCGCAAGAACAACATTTGTAATTACATTGCCTTTGCGACCGAGACGAACAAAGCCGCCTGCGACAAACATCCACACAATGGTTACGACGGCGGTAAGCACCGACACCGCAACACCGAAACGGGTGAAGTCGTTTTGCGTAAAGAACTTTGCGGCAACGATAACGCCGTCCGCAAGCCACGAGGCAGGATACACGAGGTGAAATATCCACGGCAACATACCGACAAGCGCAAACACAAACGCCAGTGAAACCATAGGTATGGCAAACACGTTGACAACTATGCCGATGAGGGTGGTTTCGCCGTAGACGTCGAGAAGGGCGCAAACGGTAGCCGCCGTGCAACTGACGGACATGGCAAGAGAGTTGACGACGGGTCGAAGCCACCCCGGAATGCGGCTTTGCGAAATTTTGCGCGACAGCGGCGTGTAAAGAGTGGCAATGCCGAACACCGACAGAAAGGACAGTTGGAAACCGACGTCGTACAGATACAGCGGCTGCACGCACAACAGCACCAACCCCGCCCACGACAGAGACGTAAGCAAATCGGTTTTGCCGAGAAGCATGCGAGCGATGTACACGCAGGCGAACATCACCACCGCGCGGACTACCGACGGCGAAAACCCGCACAGCCACGCGTAGGCAACAAGCGGAACGAGAGCAATTGCCAATTCCGCGGCAGGGTGCAATTTAAGCAAGCGGACAAAACCGACAAACAACGCTGCCACAACGCCGACGTGAAGTCCGCTGACGGCAAGCAAGTGCACGATGCCTGCGCCGTAAAAGGAAGCGTAGGCGTCCTCGGCAATTGCGTTGCGGTCGCCGGTAATAAGCGCGTACAGTACGCCCGAACTTTGCTCGTCGCCGTACTCGGTGCAGACGTCGTAGACATACCTGCGCACCTTTTCGGCGAAGCGTAATTCGCCGTGACCGACAACGAAAAGAGAGTCCTGTTCGATGTTGTAGTAGGTGCGGTTTCTGAGTGAATAGGTATCCACGTCACTGCGGAACACGTACTTACTGCGAAGCGTGCCCACCACAGTCACAGTGTCGCCGGTTGCAAACGACGCGCCGTCGTAAACGTACATTTCCACGCGCCCGGGCAGGCGGTAGTCTTCCGTAGCGCAGTCCTCGAGATACAGTTTGTTTACGGCGTTTCCGTTTCTTCCAACGTCGGATACGCGACCCGTCAAAGTGACCTTTTCCGAAACTATTTCGCGACGGCCAAAGGCAAACAGTTGCATGTAAGTCAGCAACACACCCAGGAGAGCAAACGCACACGCGACAACGGGAATGTACCACTTGTTGCGCTTAAACACGCAAATAAGTACAATAATAACGGCGAAAGCGGCAAACAACACTATCGGCACCCACAAGTTGCCGTAGATACATTCCACCGCGGCGAACACGCCGAAACACATTGCAACAAAACAAAATAAAGAAAGTCGAAGGTTAATTATCCTCACGGTAATCATCCTCCGACACGTAAAATTTGTAAAAGTTTTCGTTGTATTTGTCGCCGAGCGCGCTGCGCAAGTCGGCATTGTTGCGTATTTTGCCGTTTGCGGAAATGTAGTCGGCAAGCATGTTTATGACGTCCGTTTCGACGTTGTCCACGCCGAGGCGGCTAACAACATACATACCGTTGACGTTTGTCACCGAGTAGCGCGTTTTGCCGACAACGTAATCGACGATGATCACGTCGCCGTCGTGAACAAATTCAAGGCTGTAAGCAGGCAGAACGCCGTTGTCCAGTATGCGGGCGTATTCAAGCACTGCCGTTTGAACGTCGGTGCCTTCGGGGATTTTGAAAAATCCGCTGTTTTGCACCGCGCCGCAGATGTAAACGGACGCGTATTTTGTCTGATTGTCGGGCAAATCCTTGTCACCCATCGGCGTAACGTCGTCGCGACAGCCGACAAGAAGGCACGCAACCACCAGCACCGCCACAAAAGACAAAATCCCGATACGTTTCAATTTTTTACCCCTCTTTAGTGTTTTAATTTTTTATGTAAAAAATCCTGCCATAGCCGGGACTTTCTATGAGTTCAACCTGAGCAACAGGATGGGTGATCTGTCTGACGTCATCAGTCCCTTACCGAGGCACAGCCCTTTGACTCCACGCGGAAGCCGTAGTAATCCGACATCGACGCCCGAACACAATCCCCTTTTACGAAATGTAGTTGACGCAAAGTGAAAGAGGTGTCGAACAAGGCAGGATGGTTTGTCGCAGGACGCGACAACAAAATTTTAGGCTGACGGAAAGTTGTTTTGCTGAAGTGCCCTTTTTTGTGGCAGCCGTGCGGGCAGAACAAAAGACTGCCACCAGCGACGCAAGACTAACTTTCTTATAAACAGTGTAGCACAACAGCAAACACTTTTCAAGTGTTTTTGTTTATTTTATTGGTGGCAATAGTTTCAATGTTTCGGCGCAATACATTGCGCGAAAGGCTTACGGAGACCAACCGAAACACCGCTTTTCAGACAAAATCGGCAAAACTTCGCTTAAACACTTGACATTAAAGTTAACTTTAGGTGTATCATTCTTTATTAAATAAGTTTTTAGCTGTCGTCGCAGATTGTTTTCGGCGGCGGACTTAAACGGAGTTACGACATGACAAAGACCATTACAAACCGACATTTTACAGGCGAACGCGCGTTGTTTAAGTGCAGGGACGTGCATCTTGTTGACTGTTTGTTGAACGACGGCGAAAGCCACATCAAGGAAAGCCGCGACGTGACGGCAACAAACTGCAGGTTCGGCTGGAAATATCCGCTTTGGTACGGCAACAACCTGACCGTAGAAGGCGGCACTCTGCTGCCCGAGGCGCGCGCCGCAATATGGTACAGCACCAACGTAAAGTTCAGCAACGTGAAGATACTTGCGCCCAAGGCATTCCGCCGTGCGAAGAACGTTACGCTGACCGACGTGGAATTTACCGACGCCGCCGAAACGCTGTGGGGTTGCAGTTACGTAAAAATGGTCAATGTGCACGCCGTAGGCAACTACTTCGGAATGAATTCCACCGACATTGCCGCTACCAACCTGACAATCGACGGCAACTACTGCTTTGACGGGGCGAAAAACATAACGCTGCGAAATTGCGTGCTTAACAGCAAAGACAGCTTTTGGAACTGCGACAACGTGACGGTGTACGACACGGTGATACGCGGCGAGTACCTCGGTTGGAACAGTCGCAACCTGACCTTTGTCAACTGCACAATCGACAGCTTGCAGGGCTTGTGCTACATCGACGGGCTTAAACTGGTTAATTGCCGCCTTGCCGACACCAATTTGTGCTTCGAGTACTGCAACAACATCGACGCGGACATTACGGGGAACATCGTCAGCGTCAAAAACCCGCTAAGCGGCAAAATCGTCGCCGACGGATACGGCGAAATTATCCTTGACGACAACGACGTAGACCACACCAAAACACAATTGATTGTAAGGTAGTAATTGCCATAAATTTTTTGCATCCCCCTCATCCTTCACTTCGTGACACCTTCTCCCCGAGGGCGAAGGCTTTTGAGCAGTAATTTAATTACTCAAACAATATCAAACATATCCCCACCCACTACCCTTAAGTTTTTGAAGGGTTGGGGCGTGGGGCACGCGGCGTGCACCCACTATGAACAGTTTTACAACAACGCAAGAGATTTATATCACAATATAATTGTATTTCGCCGCGAAGTAGAAAAGGAAACTTTTTACAAAAAGTTTCCCTTCCCCACAAAAAAAACACCCACAAAAATAAAATCACTCAAAAAAAGGAAAAACATGTACGACTTCGACAAACAAATAAACCGCCGGAATACCGGCTCACTGAAATGGGACGTTGCCGCAAACGAACTGCCGCTGTGGGTAGCAGACATGGACTTTGCCACTGCACCGTGCATAGTGGACGCGGTGAAAAACCGTGCCGAAAGCGGCGTGTACGGCTACAACATCATCCCCGAGGAATGGAACGCCGCCATCTGCAACTGGTGGCAGACAAGGCACAACCACACAATCGACCCCGGCAGCCTTATTTTCGCAACGGGTGTAGTGCCTGCCATTTCGTCCGCCGTGCGCAAGTTTACCACGCCAAACGAAAACGTGCTTGTGCTGAGCCCCGTGTACAACATCTTTTTCAACAGCATTGTCAACAACGGTCGCCGACCGCTGGAATGCCCGTTGCACTACGACGGCGAAAAGTACTCGATTGACTGGGACGACCTTGCGCAGAAACTTGCCGACCCGCAAACAACGCTGATGTTGCTGTGCAATCCGCACAATCCCGGCGGACTGGTGTGGTCGCGCGACGAACTTGCAAAAATCGGTCACCTTGCCAAAGAAAACGGCGTACTTGTACTGTCCGACGAGATACACTGCGACCTGACCGACCCGGGAACGGAATACACGCCATTCGCCTCGGTCAACGACGAGTGCAAGTACAACAGCCTTACCTGCATTTCCGCGACAAAGGCATTCGGCATAGCGGGGCTTCAGTGCGCCGCCGTGTACGCCGACAACAAGTTTGTCTGCCACAAAATATGGCGCGCGCTCAACACCGACGAAGTTGCCGAACCAAACACATTCGCTATTGTTGCGACAATCGCCGCATTTACCCAAGGCGCACCGTGGCTGGACGAACTTCGAGCTTATTTGCATTCAAATAAGCAATACGTATCGACTTTTTTGCAACAAAACCTGCCGCAAATCAAGGTCGTGGACGGAGCTGCGACCTACCTTATGTGGCTGGACGTAGGCGCATATACCGACGACAGCCAAGCCTTTTGCCAAGCAATCCGCAGCAAAACAGGGCTGTATCTGTCCGACGGCGCACAATTCCGCGGCAACGGCAACAGGTTTGTCCGCATGAACGTTGCCTGCCCTCGCGCAACACTTACCGACGCCCTGAACCGCCTGCTAACGGCACTGAAATAAGAATAGATAAGAGCGTACCTTGTTATGAGATTACGAGAACTACGCGAGGACAGACAACTGTCGCAAGGGGCAATTTCCGATAGAAAATATCTCTATGTCCTCACTAGTAATTTTTGGCACCAGAGCGTGCACGATCAGAGTTACAGCCATAAACTATTTGTGGCTGTAAATAAATAGTGGTCAAGCCTCGG
>OLXC01000109.1_pt1 | contig 27666 bp, 22 predicted proteins | sample 1673851 | NCBI WGS metagenome assembly OLXC01 (sample SAMEA103958130, study PRJEB25191) | human gut metagenome | biome: human-associated habitat [ENVO:00009003]; feature: intestine environment [ENVO:2100002]; material: feces | place: Germany | collected 2013/2015
TGGCGATCATGAGCTCCTCGTTCGTGGGGATGACAAAGACCTTGACCTTGGAGTCGGGCGTGGATATCATGATATCCTCGCCGCGCTTGGAGTTGGCCTCGTCGTCGATCTTCACGCCCAGATAGCCGAAGTACTCGCAGATGTCGGCGCGCGTGGACTTGCTGTTCTCGCCGACACCGGCGGTGAACACGATGGCATCCACGCCGTTCATCGCGGCGACGTAGGAGCCTGCGACCTTCGCCACCCAGTAGGCGAACATATCCAGCGCGAGCTTTGCGCGCTCGTTGCCCTCGGACGCGGCATTGTCCAGATCGCGGAAGTCTGAGGAGACACCGGAAATGCCCTGCACGCCGGACTTCTTGTTGAGGATGTTGAGCATCTGGTCGATGTCATAGCCGTACTTGTGCATCAGATACTGCATCACGCCCGGATCGAGATCGCCGCAGCGCGTGCCCATCGGCAGGCCGACCAGCGGTGTGAAGCCCATGGAGGTGTCAACGCACTTGCCGCCGTTGATGGCGCAGATGGAGGAGCCGTTGCCCATGTGGCAGGACACTATCTTCAGCTCTTCAATGGGCTTGCCCATAAGCTCCGCGCAGCGGGCGGAGACATAGCGGTGGCTCGTGCCGTGGAAGCCGTAGCGGCGCACGCCGTCCTTCTCGTAGTACTCATACGGCAGCGCGTACATGTACGCCTTGCCGGGCATGGTCTGGTGGAACGCAGTGTCGAACACGGCGACCATGGGCACGTCGTCGCCCATGACGGCCTTGCACGCGTTGATGCCGGTGATGTTCGCGGGATTGTGCAGCGGGGCGAAGGGGGTGCACTCGTCAAGCGTGGCCATGACGGCGTCGTCTATCTTGACGGAGCTTGCAAACTTCTCGCCGCCGTGAACGACGCGGTGGCCGACGGCGTCTATCTCCTTCATGGAGCTGACAACGCCGTATTCGGGGCTGGTGAGCTTCTCTATAACGGCGGCAATAGCCTCGGAATGCGTGGGCATTGCGACGTCCTTATTGAACACGCTCTTCCCGCCGACGAGCGGGGTGTGCTTGAGGTGGCCGTCTATGCCGATGCGCTCGCACAGACCCTTCGCCATGACCTGCTCGGTGTCCATGTCGATGAGCTGATACTTGAGAGAGGAGCTGCCTGCATTGATAACAAGAATTTTCATTTATCCTTTTCCTTTCTATTGTAAATAGTGTTACAATTAAGTACAATACATACGCCATCTATTTTAATACAAATAAGCAAAAACGCAAGAGTTTTTTACGCGGAGGGAAGCAGAATGAACGTCATAGGCATAGTGGGGGAGTATAATCCGTTTCACTTCGGGCATGAGTACCATATTAAAATGAGCCGTGAGCGCCTTGGAGAGGATAGCGCCGTTATCTGCGCCATGTCCGGCGACTACGTCCAGCGCGGCGAAGCGGCGATGTATTCCAAGTTTGCCCGCGCCGAGGCCGCCTGCCGCGGCGGCGTCGATCTCGTGCTGGAGCTTCCTCTGCCGTGGGTGCTGTCCTCGGCGGAGGGCTTCGCCCGCGGGGCGGTCGCCCTGCTCAGCGCCGCCGGGGCCACGCATCTCAGCTTCGGCAGCGAGGCCGGAGAGACCGGGCCGCTTGAGGAACTGGCCGGGCTTCTTGTCACGCCGGAGATAAATGAGGAGATAAAGGCCGTGCTTGCGCAGGACACAAGCCTCTCCTACGCCGCCGCGCGGCAGAAGGCCGTCGCCGCGAGGCTTGGCAGCCGCGCCGCGCTCCTTGAAACGCCGAACAACATCCTTGCCGTGGAATACCTTAAAGCGATAAAAACGCTGGGCGTGCCCCTCGCGCCCATGACGGTCGCGCGCCGCGGGGCCGCGCATGACGACGCCTCCGGCGGCGCGGGCTACAGGTCAGCCATGGAGATCCGCCGCTTCATCTCGCAGGGGATGGAGGCCGGAAGCTTTGTTCCCATCGGCGCGGCGGCGGTGTACGCGCGCGAAAGAGACTGCGGGCGCGAGCTTGCGGGGGAGGAGCGCATGGAGCTTGCCATACTTTCCCGATTGAGGATGCTTGACCGCGCGGCGTTTGACGCCCTGCCGGACGCCTCCGGCGGCGCGGGTGCGCGCCTTTATGAGGCCGCCCGGACGCAGCCCAGCCTGAACGCCGTGCTTGCCGCGGCAAAGACAAAGCGCTATGCCATGTCGCGCGTGCGGCGCATGTGCATGTGCGCCGCGCTCGGCGTGCGCGCGGAGATGAGTACCGGCACGCCGCCGTATATCCGCGTGCTTGCCGCGAACGCGCGCGGCTGCGCACTGCTGCGGCAGATGAACGACCGGGAGGACGGCCTTCCCGTCGTGACAAAGCCCGCATCCGTGAAAAATCTGTCCGCGGATCACGAAGCGCTGTTCGCTCTCGGCGCATCCGCGCACGACCTGTATGTGCTCGGTTACAGGGCGGAAGGGGAGCGAAAAGGGGGCGAAGACTGGCGAAACAGCCCCAAAATTGTGAATAATCCATAAAAGCGGCAAAAAAATATTTTTCAATTTAGTGAGATACATTTATTGCAATTCTGCGCCCGATAGTGCATAATCGTAGTATCGCAAAAGAGATACACGTGTACGCGAAATACGGACACTCCCAATTGCGAAGAATATATTATGGAGGGACAAAATATGAAGAAGATCATAGCAATTGCACTTGCTTTAGTAATGGTTTTCGCACTTTGCGCGTGCGGCAGCACCTCAAGCAGTGCACCGGCTGACAGCTCCGCTTCCGCCTCTTCCGGCGAGAAGGTCGTCAAGATAGGCGTTTTTGAGCCGACTTCCGGCGACTCCGCCTCCGGCGGCAAGAAAGAGGTTCTCGGTATGCAGTATGCAAACGCGGAGACCCCCACTGTTGACATCAACGGCGAGACCTACAAGGTCGAGCTCGTTCTCGCCGACAACGGCTCCTCCACTGACAAGGCTCCTTCCGCCGCGTCTGAACTGGTGAGCAAGGGCGTTTCCATTGTCCTCGGCTCCTACGGCTCCGGCGTGTCCATGGCGGGCGGCCCCAAGTTTGAAGAGGCCGGTCTTGCCGCGATGGGCGTCACCTGCACCAACCCCAACGTCACCGCCGGCAACGACTACTACTTCCGCATCTGCTTCCTTGACGACTTCCAGGCGAATGTCCTTGCAAGCTTTGCGATCGACAAGTTCGACGCGAAGGTCGCCTACTGCCTCGGCGAGAACGGCAACGAGTATGACCAGGGTCTTATAAGCTTCTTCACTAAGGTGTTTGAGGCCAACGGCGGCAAGGTCATTTCCGACTCCTTCCCCACCAACAACGCTGACTTCGCTTCCTACCTCAACAAGGCCAAGAGCGAGGGCGCGGACGTTATCTTCACCCCGGTCTCCATCGCTTACGCAACTCAGATAATCTCTCAGGCTGCCTCTCTCGGCATTGAGGCTCCGATCCTCGGCTCCGACACCCTTGACGACAACATGGTCCTCGCCGCCGCCAAGGACACCGACATCAAGCTCTACGTTTCCACCTTCTATCAGGAGGGCGGCGCACCCGCATTCGATGACGGCATCAAGGCTTACATCAACGGCGACTCCGCTGCCAAGGATGCAAACGGCGGCAACGACACCATCGCGGCTGTCACCGCAATGGGCTACGACGCTTACTATGTCGCGCTTGAGGCCATAAAGGCTGCCGGGTCCACCGATCCCGCCGCTGTCAAGGCCGCGCTGCCCGGCGTCACCTATCAGGGTGTTTCCGGCGCTATCGCTTTCAATGATATCGGCGACGCTATCCGCGACACCGCGTTCATCAAGACCTCCGACAACGCCGCCGGCGCATGGATGCTTGAGACTCAGCAGACCGGCTTTGTTGAGGCCGCTGGCTGATAGGGCTTGTATTTTATAAGTCCGAAACAGGATAAACTGTAATACCAAAGCTTGGCGGGGAGTTACCCCGCCAAGCGGCGTATTTTTTCCCGGTGCTCGGGTGACTTGAAAAGCGCCGCGCCCGCGGCTTTTTTCAGGGCACCCGTAGAAAAGAAAAGGGGAGGAAACCTTGTGGAATATTTGATCTCGGTCCTGCTGTCCGGTATAGCGGTCGGCGGACAGTATGCGCTGATAGCCATCGGATATACGATGGTCTACGGTATACTTCGTCTTATAAACTTTGCCCACGGCGATGTTTTCATGGTCGCGGGCCTGATGGGCATCTACTTTGCCGCAACAATGCCGCTGTACGTCGCCCTGCCGCTCGTCATTATCATGACGGTCGTGCTCGGCTTCGTGATTGAGCGGCTGGCGTACAAGCCGCTGCGCACCGCGCCGCGCATGTCCGTCATGATCTCCGCCATCGGCGTCAGCTACTTTTTGCAGAATACCGCGACTTACATAACCGGCGGCCAGCCCATGACCTATCCCACGATCTCATGGCTTGCAAAGACCGTCGATATCGCCGGTACGCCCACGAAGCTCGTCGTGCTCATCACGCCGTTCATCGTTGTGCTGCTCGTGTTTGCACTGACGCAGCTCATCAACCACACCAAGATAGGTATGGCTATGCGCGCCGTGTCCAGAGACTTTGAGACCGCGCGCCTGATGGGCATAGAAATAGACAAGGTCATCTCCGTCACGTTCATCATCGGCTCCGCCCTCGCGGCTGTCGGCTCCGTGCTGTATTTCACCTGCTATCCCGCCGTCACGCCGACTGCCGGCGCGCTGCCCGGCCTCAAGGCGTTCGTCGCCGCCGTGTTCGGCGGCATCGGCTCCGTTCCCGGTGCGGTCATCGGCGCGTTCATCATCGGCATCTGCGAAAACCTCATCAAGAGCACGGATTATACCGTGTTCTCCGATGCGTTCACCTTCGCCCTGCTGATAATCATTCTTGTGTTCAAGCCCACCGGCCTCTTCGGCGAAAAGGCCACGGACAAGGTCTGAGGAGGTGTGCAGATATGCTTAACGATACCAGCAAAAAGACCAGCCGCGCCGCATGGCTGTGGCTCGCCGGTGCGCTCGTTTTCATCGTGCTGCTTGAAAACCTCACGCTGATATTCCCCGGCGCGCCCGCCATATTCAAGCCCACCAGCCAGCTTTTCACCGTGCTTAAAAAGGCGGCGGTGTACTCGCTCGTCGCGGTCTCGATGAATCTGCTCAACGGCTTTACGGGGCTGTTCTCTCTCGGTCAGGCGGGCTTCATGCTCCTCGGCGCGTATACTTACGCCATTCTCACCGTTCCAATGTCCGCAAAGGATCAGGTCTATTACCTCTACGGCGGCTCCGCTGTCAAGTTCTCGCTTCAGGACGCCTTCGGCGCTGTGTTCGGCACGTCCGGCTTCGGCGGCGCTGTCAGCATGATACTCAGCGTCGTTGTCGCGCTCATCGCGGCGGGCTGCGTTGCGGCCTTCTTCGCGTGGCTCATCGGCCTGCCGGTCCTGCGCCTCAAGAGCGACTACCTCGCCATCGCAACGCTCGGCTTCGCCGAGATACTCCGCGCCATCTTCCAGTGGCAGGCGCTCGGCCCCGTTACGAACGGTGCGAATATGCTCAAAAGCTTCCCGACCTTCACCAGCTTCAACATCAAGTCTGCCTCCGGCAGCACCGTGCTGTATCTTTCCACCTTCATGCCGGTGTTCTTTGCAGCGCTCTGCATCGCGCTCATCGTCATGCTCGTCAACTCCACCTATGGCCGCGCCTTCAAGGCCATCCGTGACGACGAGGTCGCGGCGGAGGCAATGGGCATAAACCTTGCCCAGCATAAGATGCTCTCCTTTGTGACGAGCTCGTTCTTCGCGGGTGTCGGCGGCGCGCTTTTTGCGATGTATGTCGCAAATGCGCAGGCGAAGGTCTTTACCTCGACCATGACCTATGAAATACTGCTCATCGTCGTCATCGGCGGCATCGGCTCCATCTCCGGCAGCGTCATCGCAACGCTTCTGTACGTCGCGTGCTCCGAATGGTGGCTGCGCTTCCTCGACGCGGAGACGTATATCGGCGCGTTCAAGGTGCCGCTTTTGAGGAACGGCTTCCGCATGGTCGTGTTCTCTGTAGTTATAATGATAGTTGTGCTCTTCTTCCGCAAGGGCATCATGGGCGACCGTGAGCTGCCAGAGGTCATCGCGGGATGGAAAGCAAAGGCGAAGGCGCGCAGAAGCGGCAAGGAGGCGGCAGAATGAGTAAGGAAATACTGAAAGTTGAAAATGTCACCATGCAGTTCGGCGGCGTCGTGGCCGTCAACAATCTAAACCTCACCGTCAAGGAGGGGGAGATATGCTCCCTCATCGGACCGAACGGCGCGGGCAAGACCACGGCCTTTAACTGCGTCACCGGCGTGTACCAGCCGACGAACGGCGTCGTCACCTTTGAGGGCGATGTGATAGTCCGCGGCACGCCCAAGGGCAAAATGAAGAAGGAATACGCCGGGGAAAACGCCCAGCTCTACGCGGGGCAGAGTGTTATCGACCCGACGCCTGACGAAATAACCAAGCGCGGCATCGCGCGCACCTTCCAGAATATCCGCCTCTGGAAGAGCATGACGGTCTTTGAAAACGTGCTTGTCGCAAAGCATATGCACAGCGGCAGCAGCTATTTCTCCGCCGCGTTCCACACGAATAAGGCCGACGAGAAGCGTATGCGCGAGGAGACCATGGCGCTGCTTGAGGAGCAGGGCCTCGATAAGTATAAGGATGAGATCGCAACCAGCCTGCCCTACGGCCTCCAGCGCCGGCTTGAGATAGCCCGCGCCCTCGCAGCTGACCCGCGCCTGCTCCTGCTCGACGAGCCGGCGGCCGGCATGAACCCGCAGGAGACCATCGAGCTTTCGCAGTTCATCCGCCAGATACGCGATAAGTATAAGCTCACCGTCATGCTGGTCGAGCATCATATGGATCTCGTCATGAACATTTCGGATTACATCTATGTCATAGACTTCGGCAAGCTCATATCCGAGGGTGTGCCGAGTGTCGTGCAGAATGACCAGCGGGTCATAGACGCATACCTGGGGGTGAGTGAGGATGAGTGATATAATTCTCAGCGTTAAGGATCTCAAGGTCAATTACGGCGGCATTGAGGCCGTCAAGGGCATATCCTTCGACGTGCCCGAGGGAAAGATAGTCACGCTCATCGGCGCGAACGGCGCGGGCAAATCCACCACGCTCAAGGCCATTGCCGGGCTCGTCAAGCCCAGCGGCGGCGACATCGCCTTTTCCGGCGAGAGCATAGTCGGCAAGGACTCGTCCGACATCGTTGCCCGCGGCGTCACGCTCGTTCCTGAGGGGCGGCGCGTGTTTGCCAACATGTCCGTGCTTGAAAATATCAAGATCGGCGCGTATCTGCGCAAGGACGATCTCAGCGAGGATATCGCATGGGTGTACGAGCTCTTCCCCCGCTTGAAGGAGCGCTCATGGCAGCTTGCCGGTACTCTCTCCGGCGGCGAACAGCAGATGCTGGCTGTGGCGCGCGCCCTGATGAGCCGCCCCAAGGTCATCATGATGGATGAGCCGTCTCTCGGCCTTGCCCCTCTGGTCGTCAAGGGTATCTTCGATATTATTAAGGAGATCAACAAGCGCGGCGTCACCGTCCTGCTTATCGAGCAGAACGCCAATATGGCGCTCAAGACGGCGGACTTTGCTTACGTCCTTGAGACCGGGCGTATAACCATGTCCGGCACCGGCGCGGAGCTTCTCACAAATGAAGAGGTCAAGAAGGCCTACCTCGGCAAATAAATATGTTCCTTCAAAAGAGCGCCGCATCGTCTGCGGCGCTCTTTTTGCCTGCGCAGAGAGCGCCGTCAGCGAAACGGTGAAGAAATACGGCGCATATCTGAACGCCGTGGCCTATAATATCCTCCGTTCGCGCGAGGACGCCGAAGAATGCGTCGCAGATACATACATAGCCGCGTGGAACACAATCCCGCCGGAGAGGCCGCGTTCACTGCGCTGCTATCTTGCGCGCATTGCGCGATCGCGCGCGTGCGACAGGCTGGATTATATAACGGCAAAGTGCCGCGCGCCGGATGCCGCCGTGCGGCTGGAGGAATTGGCCGAGTGCGTGCCCGACAGCCGCGGCAGCGCCGAGGACGCGTGGGAAACACGGCGCACCGCCGCCGCGATAGACGCATTCCTTGCCGCGCTCGACAGGCGCGACTGTGCCGTGTTCGTTTCGCGCTACTACTACGGCCGAAGTGCGCGGGAGACGGCCTCGCGCCTCGGCCTTACTGAGCGGCAGGTGAAATACCGCCTCGCGCGCACGCGGGCGTCGCTTAAAACTTATCTTGAAACGGAGGGCGTTGAGCTGTGAATAAGGCGGAAAAACTGGACGCGGCCATCGGCTGCATTGATGAACGCTATCTCGCGCTTGCGGATATTACCGGCAGGGAGATAACGAGAATGAAAAATGATACTGCTGTATTCAGCAGGCGAAAGGCCGTGCGCATCGCGCTTCTGGCGGCCGTCGCCGCCGTGCTGCTCACGGTGGGGGCCTATGCCGCGGGAAGCGGCGGTGCCGGCAAGTGGACGGGGTATGACGCGAAGAATTACGGCCGCCTCCCCACGGCGGCACAGTGCGTCAGGGATGCGGGTTATATACCCGTGCTGACGGAGAGCTTCGCAAACGGCTACGGCTACAGCGGCGGCAGTATGCGCGTGCATCAGGCCTATGACGCCGAATATACGCTTACGGAGGAAACGCGCGGCTTTGACTTCACCTATGAAAAGGACGGCGACAAGGTGTTCTTCGCCCAATACGTCAGCTTCAGTGACGGCGTCGTCATGAACGGCAGCATTGCCGCAACGGTGAGCGACTTGGATATTTACTATCACAGCGCCGTTTACAAGACCGTGCCGGAGAGCTACGTCCTCACGGCGCAGGATATCGCCGACCGCGACAGCGGCAGGGTCGTCTTTTCCTATGACAGCGATAAGGGCGCGGACATGAGCGAGACCGTCGTCAACGCCGCGCAGTGGCGCAAGGGCGACAGATTCTTCATCCTCCTGCAGCTCGACGGCGCGCTCACTAAGGATGAGCTTGTCGGCATGGCCTGCGAGGCCGCGCGCCTCCTCGCCGAAAGGGCGGCGTAACAAAACCGGATACCGCGCACATATCCGCCCCGGCACGCCCGCCGGGGCGGATTTTCCGTGTTTACACCGTGGCGCGGATGTGGTAAAATATTCTGAAATGATTTAAAATATTTTACCCGGAGAATACCATGTTTGAAAAGCTCAAGGCTTTAAAAAATCAATATGAGCAGCTGCAGCAGCGTATGCAGATGCCCGAAACCTATGCCGACCCCGCGCTTTTTGCAAAGTATGACCGCGAATCGCGCGAGATCGCGCCCGTGGTGGAGGCGTACTGCGCCTATGAAAAGGCGCAGGCCGGCATGCTCTCCGCGCAGGAGCTGATGGACGAGCCGGAATTCAAAGAGCTTGCGCAGGAGGAATACTCCGCCGCCCGTGCCGAGCGCGACAGGCTGGAGCGCGAGATAAAGCTCCTCCTGCTGCCAAAGGACCCGAACGACGCGAAGAACGTCATCATGGAGATACGCGGCGGCGTCGGCGGGGAAGAGGGGATGCTCTTCGCGGCGGACCTTTTCCGTATGTACTCCATGTATGCCGAGCGCCGCGGCTGGAAGGTCGAGGTCGCCAATGTCAACGAGACGGAGCTTGGCGGCATAAAGGAGATAAGCTTCGTCGTCACCGGCTTCGGCGCGTACTCCCGCCTCAAGTTCGAGGCAGGCGGGCACAGGGTCCAGCGCGTTCCCGTGACGGAGTCGGGCGGCAGGATACACACCTCCGCCGCGACGGTCGCCGTCCTGCCTGAAATCGACGAGGTCGATTTCAAGCTCGACATGAAGGACCTCAAGATCGACACCTACCGCTCCTCCGGCGCGGGCGGACAGCACGTCAACAAGACCGAAAGCGCCATCCGCATCACCCACCTGCCAACGGGCACGGTGGTCGAATGTCAGGATGAACGCAGCCAGTATAAGAACAAGGACCGCGCCATGCAGATACTCCGCTCCAAGCTCTATGAGGCCGAGCTTGCCCGTCAGAACGCCGCCGTCGCGGCGGAGCGGCGCAGCCAGATCGGCTCCGGCGATAGGAGCGAGCGCGTGCGCACATATAACTTCCCGCAGAACCGCGTCACGGATCACCGCCTCACGGGCGACGTCAAAAATTTCAACATCGCCTCCATAATAAACGGCGACCTTGACCCGCTCATAGACGCGCTCATAACGGCGGAACAGGCGGAAAAGCTTCGCATACAGTCGGAGGTGTGATATGAACACATTAGTCTTGAAGGACGATATGTCCGCCGCGGCGGACATAATAAGAAACGGCGGCCTTGTCGCCGTGCCGACGGAGACGGTGTACGGCCTTGCGGGCAGCGGGCTGGATGAAACCGCCGTGCGGAAGATATATGACGTGAAGGGCCGCCCGGCCGTGAAGCCGCTGTCGCTCATGGTCGCGGACGCCTCCGCGATGGACGAATACTGCGAGGATGTGCCCGCGCAGGCGAAGCTGCTTGCCGGAAGGTTCTGGCCCGGCCCGCTCACGATAGTCCTGCGCGCGAAGCCCGCCGTGCCGGACATAGTCCGCGCCGGGGGCGCGACGGTCGGCCTGCGCTGTCCCGACCATGCGCTGACGCTTGAGGCGCTTCGTCGTGCAAAGCTTCCCTTCGCCGCGCCCTCGGCGAATCCCTCCGGCGCGGAAAGCCCGAAGAACGCGCAGAAGGTGCTTGAGTACTTCGACGGGAAGATAGACGCCGTGATAGACGGCGGCGAGTGCGGCATCGGGCGCGAGTCCACCATCATCGACATGAGCGCCGCGCCGTATAAGATACTTCGCCCCGGCGCGCTGGGGGAGGATGAGATCGCCGACGCGCTCGTTGACGGCATGAAGGTGATCGGCATCACCGGCGGCACGGGCAGCGGCAAGACCACCGCGCTTGAGACCCTGCGCGATTTCGGCGCGCTCGTCATCGACTGCGACGCGCTCTATCATGAGCTGCTTTCATCCGACGCGGAAATGATCGCCGAGATAGATAAGTATTTCCCCGGCGCGGTCGTGGACGGCGCTGTGGACAGAAAGGCGCTGGGCGCCGTCGTGTTTACCGACGCGGAGGCGCTGCGCGATCTGAATATCATCACGCACCGCTTCATCCAGCTTGAGCTGCGCCGCCGCCTGCGCGCGTGTGCCATGCAGGGCGGCACGATTGCCGCGATAGACGCGATAGAGCTTTTTTCAAGCGGCGCGGCGAAGCGCTGCTGCGCCACCGTCGGCGTCATCGCGGACAGGGATGTGCGCCTGCGGCGCATAACCGCGCGCGACGGCATCAGCTTGGAGTACGCCATGATGCGCGTCAACGCCCAGCGGCCCGACCAGTATTACCTTGAGCGCTGTGACTATATTCTGAAAAACAACGGCACACGGGAGGAATTTTCCGACGCCTGCCTGAATTTGTTTATGGAGGTTTTGCAAAAATGAGTGATATCCGCGAAAAGCTTTTTTATGAACAGAAAAACGGCTATGACCTTATCGGTACAGATGAGCGCCTCGCGCTTGAGGACTACTGCCGCGGCTACATGGACTTTCTCGATTCATCCCGGATGGAGCGCGAGGCCGTCCGCAACGCCGTCGCGCTGGCGCGGGAGCAGGGCTTTGTCGAGTATGTGCCCGGCATGGCGCTTGCGCCCGGCATGAAGATATACAGGAATAACCGCGGCAAGGCGCTCATGCTTGCCGTCATCGGAGAAATGCCGCTCAGCGCGGGCGCGGTCATTGCCGGCGCGCATGTGGATTCCCCGCGCCTTGACCTCAAGCAGATCACCATGTACGAGGCCGACGAGATGTGCTATTTCAAAACGCACTATTACGGCGGCATAAAGAAGTATCAGTGGGTCACCATCCCGCTGGAGCTGCACGGCGCGGTCGTGCTGAAAAGCGGCGAGGTCGTCAACGTCGTCATCGGGCGTGAGCCGGGTGAGCCGAAGTTCGTCATAACCGACCTTCTCCCGCATCTGGCCGCCGACCAGATGAAAAAGACCATGACCGAGGGCTTCACCGGCGAGGGGTTGAATCTTCTCATCGGCAGCGCCCCCTATGCCGACGACGGCAAGGACAGGGTCAAGCTCGCCGTGATGAGCGTGCTCAACGACATGTACGGCATCACAGAGGAGGACTTCCTCTCTGCGGAGCTTGCCGCCGTGCCCGCCTTCGACGTGTGCGAGATAGGGCTTGACCGCTCTCTCATCGGCGGCTACGGCCATGACGACAGGGTCTGCGCCTATGCCGAGCTCAAGGCCATATTCGACGTGCAGTCGCCCGCGCGCACCTGCGTGTGCATCCTTGCCGACAAGGAAGAGACGGGGTCCGACGGCGTCACGGGTATGCAGAGCGCCGCGTTCGACTGCTTTATGGAGGACCTTTGCGCCGCGCAGGGCGTGCCTCTCCGCCGCTGCTATGAAAACAGCTTCTGCCTCTCGGCGGACGTGACCAACGCTTATGACCCGCTTTATCCAGAGGTGTCCGAAAAGCGCAGCGATTCCAAGGTGAATTACGGCATGGCCATCTGCAAGTTCACCGGCGCGCGCGGCAAATCCGGCACGAGCGACGCCTCTGCCGAGGTCGTGGCCTATCTGCGCCGCCTCTTTGAAAAGAACAGCGTCGTCTGGCAGCTTGCCGCGCTTGGCAAGGTCGATCAGGGCGGCGGCGGCACCATCGCCAAGTTCATGGCCAACCGCAATATCGACACCATAGACGCCGGTGTGCCTGTTTTGAGTATGCACGCCCCGTTTGAGGTCGTGGCGAAACTCGACTGCTATATGACGTATAAGGGCGTCCTCGCCGCCTACAGCGACAGGTGAGCCGCATCCGCATTATTAAAAACACCGCCTCATGGGTATAATATTACCCATGGGGTGATTTTTTGGACGAAGTCAAGGAATTCTCCGCCGCAAAGGCCGGTGCCATACAGTGCCTTACCATAGTCGGCCAGATAGAGGGGCACCAGCTCCTGCCGGAGGATACAAAAACAACGAAGTATGAGCATGTCCTGCCGCTCATCGCCGCCGTGGAGGAATCGCCGGAGATAGAGGGGCTGCTTATCCTGCTCAACACCATGGGCGGCGACGTCGAGGCCGGTCTTGCCATTGCGGAGCTTATCGCCGGTATGAGTAAGCCGACGGTGTCGCTCGTGCTCGGCGGCGGGCACTCCATCGGCGTGCCGCTTGCCGTCGCGGCGAAGCACAGCATGGTCGCCGCTTCCGCTGCCATGACCATACATCCCGTGCGGCTCAACGGCGTCGTCATCGGCGTGCCGCAGACGTATAATTACTTTGCCCGCATACAGGAGCGCATCGTCGGCTTCGTCACGGCGCATTCCCGCGTCAGCCGCGAGGAATACCTCCGCCTTATGACGAACACGGACGAGCTTGCAAACGACATCGGCAGCGTGATATACGGCGAGGAGGCCGTCCGCCTCGGGCTTATCGACTCCCTCGGCACGCTCTCCGACGCGCTTTCGCGCCTCCACGGCATGATAGATGCAGCCCGGCCGCAGTGAAATTTTCCCTGCGGCCGCGGTTCTTGAACTCTTGTGCTTTACATAAGAATGTGATAAAATACAATTTATATTACCGTGGGGGTTTATGGCAATGTCCATTTGGAACGCTGTTATTTTGGGGCTGGTGCAGGGCGTGACGGAGTTTCTGCCGGTTTCCAGCTCGGGTCATCTGTCCATTCTCAATAATCTTTTCGACCTGACGTCAACGGACGACGGGCATATGCTCTTCGATGTGCTGCTGCATCTGGGCACGCTTGCCTCAATCTTCGTCGTCTACTGGCAGGATATCGTGCAGATGTTCAATGAGTCTCTGGGCATCGTCAACCTCGGCCCCCTCGCCGGACAGCGCCAGCGGCACTATCCCGGCGCGCGGACGTTTATCATGATAATCTTTGCGACTATCCCTCTGCTGCTCATACTCCCCGTACATAAAATGATCGAAACGCTTTATTACCGCAACGTTTTCATCGGCGTCGCCCTCGTGCTGACGGGCTGTATGCTGTTCGTGGCGGATAAAATGAAGCCCGGCACGAAGAATGCCGCCAGCATGACGATTTCCGACGCGCTTATAATCGGCCTGTGCCAGTGCGTCGCCACGATTCCCGGCCTCTCCCGTTCCGGCACGACCATCACCGCCGGAATTGCCACGGGGCTTGAAAGAAAATTTGCGGTGAAGTTTTCGTTCCTGCTGTCCGTTCCCGCCGTCCTCGGGGCCAATATAATAAGTCTTATCGACGCTTTTAAAGAGGGCGTGGAGCTTGCAAATGTTCCGGCGTACCTCATCGGCATGGTCGTGGCGATGGTGTCCGGCATCGCGTCGATAAGCCTGCTGAAAAGCATCGCCGCCAAGGGCAAATTCGGCGGCTTCGCGTATTACTGCTGGGTAATGGGCGTTCTTTCTATTATACTTACGATGATATTCTGAGAAAGGATACATAATGGCACAAAGCAAAAAATCCGCCTCTTCTTCAAAGAAGAGCACGTCCGCAAAGAAAACAGGCACAAAGGCCAAGGGCAAGGCCGCGGAGGCCGTCACCCCGCCGGAGCCGCCCGCGCCCCCCATCCGGCGTGAGCTGGGCGCGGTCGTGTTTTTGTTCCTTGCGGTGTTCGTGGTGATAAGCCACTATAATACGGAAGGGAAGTTCATCGTCTTTTTCGCGCGCCTTATTCAGGGGCTGATAGGCTGGGGCTTCTGGTTCACGGTTCCTGCATTTTTGATGGCCGCGGTCATTCTCGGCTTCCACAGGGGGCAGCCCGTCGCCCTGCGCGTGACGAGCGCGATCATGATCCCCATAGTTATTTCCGCGCTCGGCAGTCTCTTTTTCTATGAGCCTGTCGTGGATTCTCCGGAGATACAGGTGCTTGCCGGCCGCCTTTTTGAGCAGGGCCAGAATATGCAGAGCGGCGGTGTCCTCGGCGGCCTCATCGCCGTCGGCTTGCAGAACGCTTTCAGCAAGTACGGCGCTCTGCCCGTGCTTCTTGCGCTGCTGATATTCTTCACTGTCAAGTGCTTCAACGGCAGCTTTATAAAGATGTTCGGCAAGGCGCGTGAGCGGGCCTCCGTCAAGTATGACCCCGCCATGTACGCCCGCCCCGTCCGCCCGGCGGATGAGGAAGAGGAGGAGATGGAGCCTGTGCCCCTGACCGCCGCTTCCGACACTGTGCGCACGGCAAAGCCTGCAAAGCCGCATGCGAAGATAGAGCGCATCCAGCGCGAGACCGTCACGCTCGACGATATAGACCGCGTCCGCCGTGAGCGCGCGGAAAACTCCGCAGCGGAGGCTAGCCGCGCCCAGCGCGACCAGGCCGTGAAGGCCGCGATTGACATCCCTCTCCCCGATGACGACGATGAGGAGCTGCCCCTTGCCGACACGCGCGGCCGCACGACGCAGCCCTATTCCGCCGCGCCCGCGGATGCCCGCACGCGCGGCTCGAAGAAGCGCCCCGCCCCCATCATCCGTGAGGACGCGCCAGAGAGCGGCGAGGCCGCGGCGCGCGCTGCCGGTGTGGACGTGGACGAGCTTCGCAGTACTGTGGAGGAGATAATGCACCCCGTCGCCATGAGCACGGAGATCAGCGACCCGCCCAAAAAGAAGCTCAGCCGCGCCGAGCTTGACGCCGAGGCCAAGGCCGTGGAGGCGGCTGTCGCCTCCGCCGGTGACGGCACGGACTATGAGTTCCCGCCGGTCAGCCTGCTGCGCGCGGGCACGGCGGCCAATGTGGACGCACGCGAGGAGATACTTATCAATAAGGAGCGCCTTGAGGGCGCGATACACAGCTTCGGCATAAACGCCGCCATCGTCGGCGTGACGCGCGGCCCCACGGTCACGCGCTTTGATATCGAGCTTGAGCAGGGCGTCAAGCTTGCCCGCGTGACGAATCTCGCCGGTGACCTCGCGCTTGCGCTTGGCGTTGTGAACGTGCGCATCGCGCCCATTCCCGACAAGATATCCACCGTCGGCATTGAGGTTCCCAATAAGATCGTCAGCACCGTGTACCTGCGCGATATCATTGAATCGCCCAAGTTCGTCAATGCCAAGTCCAAGCTCAGCTTTGCGCTCGGCAAGGATATCGGCGGCGACTGCGTCGTGGGCAATATTGCGAAGCTTCCGCATATGCTCATCGCCGGTACGACCGGCTCCGGCAAATCCGTCTGCATGAACTCGCTCATCCTCAGCCTCCTTTACAAGGCGCGGCCGGATGAGGTGAGGCTTATAATGATCGACCCCAAGATGGTCGAGCTGGGCGTTTATAACGGCATCCCGCATCTTTATGTGCCCGTCGTCACAGACCCCAAGAAGGCCGCCGGTGCGCTGCAATGGTCCGTTGTGGAAATGCTCAAGCGCTACCGCCTCTTCTCTGAGGTCGGCGTGCGCGACCTTGAAAATTACAATAAGCACTGCACGGCGAACGGCGAGGCCGCCATGCCCCGCGTCGTCATAGTCATCGACGAGCTGGCAGACCTTATGCTCGTCGCCTCCAAGGAGGTCGAGGAGAGCATCTGCCGCGTGGCGCAGATGGGGCGCGCGGCCGGTATGCATCTCGTCATCGCCACACAGCGCCCCTCGGCGGACGTTATCACCGGTCTTATGAAGGCGAACATCCCTTCGCGCATCGCTTTCGCCGTTTCGTCCTCGCTGGAAAGCCGCATCATCCTCGACCAGACCGGCGCGGAAAAGCTCGTCGGCATGGGCGACATGTTGTTTTCCCCAGTCGGCTGCGGCAAGCCCACGCGCATTCAGGGCGCCTATGTTTCCGATGAGGAGCGCGAGGACGTTATCCAGTTCATAAAAGAGGGCGCTTCCGACGTGCAGCAGAACAGCGAGATAGAGGAGTTCATGAACAAGGCCGCGGAGGATAAGGCTGCGCCCGACGGCGGCAAGGCCGCGAAGGATGACGGCATAGGCGGCGGCTATGACGAAATGCTGCCACAGGCTGTCGAGGCCATTCTTGAAACGAAGTCCTGCTCCGTCTCCATGCTCCAGCGCCGCGTCAAGCTCGGCTATTCCCGCGCCGCGCGCATCGTGGACCAGATGGAGGAGCTTGGAATCGTCGGCCCGTATGAGGGGGCGAAGCCGCGCAAGGTGCTTGTGGACTATCAGGGCTGGCACGATATCCAGGTGAAGCTCGGCCTCGCATCGCCGGACGATCTGTCGTCCGCCGCGGAGATGAGCGCCGGCGCGCTCTATCCCGATTACGAAGAAGAAAGCTGAAATAAAAAAGGGCGCGTTTTTCTGTGAATGCGCCCTTTTTCAACGTGTGCGGATCACCCGCATGGAGGATACATGGACTATTTTTGCCCGCATATGAGCGCCGCAGAGGTCAACGCGATCAGTATGCTTGGCCTTGCGCATATCGGCGACGGCGTATATGAGCTTCTCACGCGCACCATGCTCTGCAAGCAGGGCCACAGCGCCGCGGCGAAGCTGCACCGGCTGACGGTGTCCTATGTGAACGCGCCTGCGCAGGCCGCCGCCGCGAAAAAGATAATGCCGCTTCTCACCGCGCAGGAGCTTGCCGTCTATAAGCGCGGCCGGAACGCGAAGGTCAATTCTGTGCCGCAGAAGGCCACGGAAGGGGAGTACCACGCCGCGACAGGGCTGGAGGCGCTTTTCGGCTGGCTCTACCTTCAGGGGGAGACCCAGCGTATCGACAGCCTTTTTGCCGCGATAATGGAGGATGACGATGCCACTTGACGCCGTGACCGTAAGCGCCCTCGCAAAAGAGCTGAGCGAAAGGCTAGAGGGCGGAAGAATAGATAAGGTGCAGCAGCCCGAGCGGGACATGCTGCTTCTGTCGCTGCGCGCAAAGGGGGAGAATCTCCGTCTCGTCATCGCCGCAGGCACGGGCAACGCGCGCGCCGGGATCACGCGCGGCAGCTTTGAAAACCCGGCGGAGCCGCCCATGTTCTGCATGCTCATGCGCAAGCACCTTGTGGGCGCGCGCATCCTTTCGGTCACGCAGCCGGAGTATGAGCGTATGCTCATCTTCACGCTCGACACGCATGACGAGCTTGGCGTGCAGTCCGAAAAAAAGCTCGCCGTCGAGCTTATAGGCCGCTCCGCGAACGCGGTCCTCATCGGCGCGGACGGCCGCATAATAGACTGTATGCGCCGCATGGACTTTGCCGGTGACGCGCTGCGCCGCATGCTGCCCGGCATGATCTACCGCCTGCCGCCGAAGCAGGAAAAGCCCGTCTTTTTCGCGCTGGATCCGGCACAGCGGCGCGCGCTCATCGCCGCGGCGGATAAGACCGTTCCCGTTGACAAATGGCTCATGGACAGCTTTTCCGCGCTCTCTCCGCTCATCTGCCGTGAGCTCGCATATCGCTGCAATAATGATTATGTAAACCTGCCCGCCGCCTGCGACGCGCTCTGCGAGGCCGTCGCCGCGGGGGAGCTTGCCCCATGGCTCATCAGCATCGACGGCAAGCCGAAGGATTTCAGCTTTATGGCCATCTCTCAGTACGGCCCCGCCGCCCAGCTTGAGCGGTACGACAGCTTTTCCGAAATGCTGGACGCTTTCTATACCCGCCGCGACCGGGCGGAGCAGCAGCGCCGCCGCAGCCACGACCTGACAAAGACCGTGCGCACCCTGCGCGACAGGCAGCAGAGAAAGCTTGCCGCCCAGTGCGAGGAGCTGCGCCGCACGGAGGGGCGCGAGGATATCCGCCATCAGGCGGAGCTTGTCACGGCGAACATTTACCGCCTCCGCCGCGGTGACAGAAGCCTTGACTGTGAGGATTACTACGACCCGGCATGTCCTGTCGTGCATATAGAGCTTGACCCGCTCAAAACGCCGCAGCAGAACGCCGCGGCGCTGTATAAGGAATATAATAAGCTCAAGGCGGCGGAGCAGCACCTCACGGTGCTCACGCGCGAGGGGGAGCGCCAGCTCGATTACCTCAACAGCGTGCTTGACGAGCTTGAGCGCGCCGAGACCGACCGCGACCTCTCCGATATCCGCCGTGAGCTTACTGAGACCGGCTATATCCGCGCCCGCAAGGGCGGCAAGGCAGAGCGCTTGAAGCCGCAGTCGCCGCTGAAATTCGTCTCTGACGACGGGCTTGAGATACTCGCCGGCCGCAGCAACGCGCAGAATGACGAGCTTACGCTAAAGCTCGCCCGGCGCACAGACTACTGGCTGCATACCCAGCGCGTGCACGGCAGCCACGTCATTATCCGCTGTGAGGGGGAAGAGCCGCCCCCGCGCACGCTGGAGCAGGCGGCCGGCATCGCCGCTTACTATTCGCAGGCGCGCGGCGCTGGCAAGGTGCAGGTGGATTATACCATGGTGCGCAACGTACGCAAGCCGTCCGGCGCGCTTCCCGGCAAGGTGATATATACCGATCATAAAACCATGCTTGCCGAAAGCGACGGCGCGCTTGCCGAAAGATTGAAGCGTTAGAAAGACAGGAGAATGGATAAATGCCTGCACAGTGCGTGATGTTTCTTATCATATGTTCCGGCAGTGTTTTCGCCATGGCCGCGTTTGACTCCCGGTTTGAGCGCGTCCTTCCGCTGACCTGCCTTTCGGCCATAATGCTTGTGTATCTTTTCGGAATATGCGGCTGGCTCAAGGGCGGTGTGTACGCGGTGCTTGCGGCCGCAGCGGTGCTGTATGTCCTTGCGGCTGTATGTGTTATTCGGCGCAGGAGATTAAAGAAATTTCTCTGGGGCTTCGTCTCCCCGCAGTTTATTGCCTTTGCCTTGATATATGCCGCGCTTATCTATCTCAATTACGGAAAGCTCCCCGTGCATGACGATGAGCTTTCCCATTGGGCGGATATAGTCAAGGCGATGACATGGCTGGACGATTTCGGCACGAATCCCGCCTCAAATTCGCTGTTTAAAAGTTACCTGCCCGGCATGGCCGTTTTCCAGTATCTCTTTGAAAAGGTCCATTTCATGCTTGAGCCGGGCGCGGATTTTTCCGAATGGCGGCTGTATCTGGCCTATCAGACGCTGTACGCCGCCTGCATCCTGCCATTTCTCGGCTCTCTGCGGTTTAAGCGCCCTCTCAGCGCCGTTCTGTCGCTGTTTGCCGTGTTCTTTGCGCCGCTGGTTGTGTTTCCCACGTTCTTTGCCGTCCTGCAAATAGACGGCTTCGTGGCCGTGCTTGCCGGGTGCGGCTTTGCCAGTGTGGCTTCGGAGGGGGATAAGGACGGGCTCTATAATGCGCGTATACTGCTGACCGTCGCGGCGCTTGTGCTCATGAAGGATGTCGGCCTCCTGTTCGCAATTATGCTTGCGGCGGTGTTTGTGATAGATACGCTTCTGCGGAATAAACAGCCGGACGGAAAGCCGGACGGCAGGAAATGCGCATTTGCCGCTCTTGGCGCGGCGGCTGCCGCGGCGGTGCCGAAGTTATTGTGGAATTATAATATATCCGCCAATAACGTCGAAAGAATGTTCGGCGGAAAAGTGGATGTACCGGCACTTGCAGCAGTGCTGACGGGGAAGGACGCTTCATGGCGAAGCGACGTGCTGCAAAATTATGTTCATAAGCTCTTTTCGGAAGGGGAGAGTGTAGGCAGTATTGCGTCCGGCGTTTATTTGCCTTATTTCCTTATGCCGCTTATCCTGCTTGCATTGCTCGTGCTGGTTTGCTGGGCATATGGGCGCACCGGCAGCCACGACAGGGGCACGCGCATTGCGATGCTGTGCACGCTGACTGTCACGGCGCTTGTGTACGTGCTCGGCCTGTGCGTGATGTACATGTTCAAATTCAGTGAGTATGAGGGCGTGCGCCTTGCCTCTTTTGAGCGCTATTTCCGCATCCTTCTTCTCACGCTTTGGGAAACGGCGCTGCTCATGACCGTCGTGCTTGCCGGTCGTGCGGAGTCTCGCCGCGGGCTTGCGCTGTGCTGTGCCGCTTTTGCCGTCACGGCGGCGCTGCTGCCGTACCTACAGCTTTCGCTGTACCTTTCGCGTGAAAACGTGGCCTATTCCAGACGCACCATGCAGCCGTATTATCAAATGAGTGAAAATATCAAGGCACACTTGGCGGATACCGATGAGAAGGTGTTCCTCGTCTGTGAGGGTTCTTCCGGATGGGAAACGCTCGTCATGCACTATGAACTGCGGCCGTATACGCTCAGCAATAAATCAGGCAGCATTGGCAAGCCGTTTTATGACGGCGATATTTGGACGCGCGACGTATCGCCGGAGCAGTGGTTTGACGAACTCACCGGAGAGAACTGCGCCTACGTGCAGCTTTTCACTATCAATGATTATTTCGTCGAGACTTACGGCGACCTGTTTGAGGATCACGAGGTCGAAGAGTATACATTATACCGCGTCGATGCGGACAGGCATGCGCTGGTGAAGTGCGCTTGACCGCGCTTTCGCGCCGCGTATGTTACATTGCCCGTCTGAAAGCGTTATAATCATACAAGTTTTGCTTCAATTTCTGCTTAGTTTATTGTAAAGGAGCGTGAGAGCTTGAAATATCTTATGTCCGGCAACGAGGCCATCGCCCGCGGGGCGTATGAGGCGGGCGTGAATGTGTGTTCGGCATATCCGGGCACGCCCAGCACGGAGATATTTGAACAGCTTCCCCAATATAAGGACTCCCTCTACTGCGAGTGGGCGCCCAATGAAAAGGTCGCCGTCGAAGTGGCATATGGCGCGTCCATCGCCGGTGCGCGGACGCTCAGCGCGATGAAGCTCGTCGGGCTTAACGTCGCGGCGGATCCGCTTTTTACTGCCGCGTATCTCGGCGTGAACGGCGGCTTTGTCATCGTTGATGCCGACGACCCCAGTATGCATTCCTCGCAGAATGAGCAGGATAACCGCTGGTACGCAAAGCACGCAAAGATCGCCCTTGTTGAGCCGTCGGATTCACAGGAGTGCAAGGACTTCATGCGCACGGCGTATGATATCTCGGAGGAGTTCGACATGCCCGTGCTCTTCCGCACGACGACGCGCGTCTCTCACTCAAAAAGCCTTGTGGAGCTTGGCGAGAGGACTGAGCACGAGATAAAGCCCTACACGCCGAACCCGAAGAAGTTCGTGTGCACCCCCGCGGGGGCATACCGCAACCGTGCCAAGGTCGAGGCAAATATGAAGCGCCTTGAGCAGTACAGCAATACCTGCGCGCTGAACCGTATGGAGCTCAACGGCGGAAAAATCGGCGTTATCAGCGCCTCCATTGCCTATCTGTACGCAAAGGAGGTATTTCCGGAGGACACCTCTTTCCTCAAGCTCGGCCTTACATATCCGCTTCCGATGGAGCTTATCCGCGACTTCGCCTCCAAGGTGGAGAAGCTTTATGTCATAGAAGAGCTTGACGGCTTTATGGAGGAGCAGATAAAGGCCACCGGGATAGACTGTATCGGCAAGAACGTCGTCAGCCCTATGTATGAGCTTGACCCCGAAAGGCTGCGCGAGGAGATATTCGGCGTAAAGCCGCGGACCTGCGCTGTCGATGCTGCGGCAGCGCCGCGCGCCCCGGCGCTTTGCCCGGGCTGTCCGCACAGGGGCTTTTTCTACTGCGCATCCAGGATAAAGGACGCCGTCATAACCGGCGACATCGGCTGCTATACGCTTGGGGCCGCGCCACCGCTGAACGCCTCCGACACCTGCGTGTGCATGGGCGGCGGCTTCACCATCGGCGCGGGAATGGCGCAGGCCTTTGCCATGACCGGTCAGAAAAAGAAGATATTCGGCGTCGTCGGTGACTCTACATTCTTCCACAGCGGCATCACCGGCGCGATAGAGATAATTTATAACAACGCCGCCATGATCCCCGTCGTGCTGGACAACCATATCACCGGCATGACCGGCCATCAGGATAACCCCGGTACGGGCTACAGCCTCATGGGCGACGTGGCCGCGGCCATAAGGATAGAGGACGTGCTGCACTCCGTCGGCTTTGAAAATGTCATCATTGTCGATCCGAACGACCTCGCCGCAATGACAAAGGCGCTCAACGACGCAGTTGAAAGCCCCGTGCGCGCCGCCGTCATCGCGCGCCGCCCGTGCCTGCTCATAAAGCGCGGCAAGCATGAAAGGGCACAGTGCGTCGTCGATGCGGCAAAATGCGTCGGCTGCAAAAAGTGCATCGGCATCGGCTGCCCCGCGCTTATGATGAGCGGCGGCAGGGCTGCCATTGACGCGCAGCTGTGCGTCGGGTGCACGGTCTGCGCGCAGGTCTGCCCTAAGCAGGCCATTAGCCGAAAGGAGGACTGAACAAATGGAAACACGCAGCGTTCTTTTGGTCGGTGTCGGCGGACAGGGCGCGATCCTTGCCGCGAAGGTGCTGGTGGACGGACTTACGCACGCCGGGTTCGACGTGAAAATGTCAGAGGTACACGGCATGAGTCAGCGCGGCGGCAGCGTGACCACTCAGGTGCGCTACGGCGCGCGCGTATATTCGCCGTTCGTCGGGCTTGGCGGGGCAGACGTGCTCGTGGCCTTTGAGAAGATGGAGGCCGTGCGCTACGCCAATTTTCTCAAGCCGGACGGCGTCGCCGTCATAAACGACTTTGAAATGCCCTCTGCCGCCATCGCCGCCGGGCTTGCGGAATATCCGCAGGGCTGCATAGAGGCGATGCAAAAGCGCTTTACCTGTCACGTGCTCGACGCCGCGTCGATCGCCGGTAAGCTTGGCGCGCCCAGATGCATGAACATCGTGCTCTTCGGCGCAATGACGAAGGCCCTCGGACTGGGGGATATCGACTGGGACGCGGCCATCCGCCGCACTGTTCCCGAAAAGTATGTTGAACTGAATCTGGCGGCCTATCGCGCCGGGAGAGACGCGGTCTGATATGCTCCTGCCGGAGCAAAAAAATTGCGGAACATTTTTCCTCGGCGTCAGTCTAATATAATGCGACGGAGATCGCATCATATTTATATTAGGTGAAGGAGAATGTGCGGCACGCCCGCACCGGTAGAAAACATGAAGAAAATTATTGCGGCATTCCTCTGCGCCGTTCTGGCGTCGTCTCTGTGCGCCTGCGGCGCGGAAAAGCTTGCGCCGGGCGCGCAGTATAAGGAAAGCGAGTACAGCGATGCTGCCGTGAACGACAAGGTGCAGCTTTTCATAAAGCAGCGCACAGTCACCGATGAAACGGAAGAGGTCACCATCACGCTTGAAAACCTCACCGACACGGACTATACCTATGACGCGGTGCAGCGCCTTGAAATCTACGACGGGTCGAAGTGGCGCGTCGTGCCTGACAAGCAGGACGCCGTGGTGCTCATCATCTATACCCTGCCTGCCAGCGGCAGTGATGAAGTGAGTTTTTATTTCACAAATCACTACGATAAGCTTGAGACCGGGCGCTACCGCATAGTGGTGCCACTCGTCGCGCCGGACGGCAGTCAGGCTCTCGCCGCGGCGGAGTTCAGTATCGGCAGGGCTGAAAAGTAACAGCGGAATAAAGCAAAGGCCGGGGTCGCGCGCCCCGGCTTTTCGCATGAAAGCGCGCTTTTATGCCCCGTGCGCCCGGATGCGTTATATTATTTGACATCAAATGTCCTGTATGGTATAAATATATAGTTATATTTGCGATAATCCGCCCGAAGAAAGGGCTTTTACAGGAGGTCTTGCGCATGGACAGAAAGCCGCGCGGGAATAGATCCTTCCATTTTGAGCATTGGCAGCTTATAAGCCTGTGCCTCGCCATATATGATGCGATCGCCGTCAACGCCGCGTTTTACGCCGCGCTCTGGCTGCGCTATGACTGCAAGTTCTGGGCGATCCCCGCCTATTACATAGACGCCCTGCGCGCTTTCGCGCCGGTCTACACGGTGTTCTGCCTGCTGGTGTTCTGGTGCTGCAAGCTTTATAAGAGTATCTGGCGCTTTGCCGGGGCGCATGAAATGTACCGCGCCGCCGTCGCCACGCTCATCACGCTCGTCTTTCAGGTCGCGGGGACGATATTCCAGTCCCGCGTCCTCGGCACGACGGCGCAGATCCCGCGTATGCCCATCACGTATTACTGCATCGGCATCACGCTTCAATTCATCCTGACCATCGGGATGCGCTTTTCGTATAGAATAATTCTCAGCTTTAAAAAGCCTGCCGCTGCGGGGCAACGGAAGCGCGTCATGCTCATCGGCGCTGGTGCGGCCGGGCAGATGATCCTGCGCGACCTCAACCGTTCCGAGACCTCCGGCGACAGGGTCTGCTGCATCATCGACGATAACCCGAATAAGTGGAACCGCTTCATGGAGGGTGTGCCGGTCGTCGGCGGGCGGAACGATATTTTCACGAACGTCGAAAAGTATAAGATAGATAAGATAGTCCTCGCCATTCCCAGTGCGACGGTGGAGGAGAAGCGCGACATTCTCGGCATTTGCAGTGAGACCGATTGTGAGCTTAAGCAGGTGTCTGTGATGTACCGCCAGATGGGGCAGATAGTGGACGCGAATTCCATCAAGAATGTCTCTATCGAGGATCTTCTCGGCCGCGCGCCAATCACGATAAATATGGACGAGGTCTTTGAATTCATCAGCGGCAAGGTCATCCTCGTCACGGGCGGCGGCGGCTCCATCGGCAGTGAGCTGTGCCGTCAGATAGCGGCGCACGCGCCGAAAACGCTTATAATCTTCGATATATATGAGAATAATGCCTATGACATCCAGCTTGAGCTTCGGGATAAATACCCCGCGCTCGATCTCGTCACGCTCATCGGTTCCGTGCGCGACAGCCGCCGGCTGGAGCAGGTGTTTGCCAAGTACAGGCCGGAGCTCGTTTTCCATGCCGCGGCGCACAAGCATGTTCCACTTATGGAGGACAGCCCCTGTGAATCCATAAAGAACAACGTCCTCGGCACGTATAAAACGGCGTATGCCGCCATGACGCACGGGTGCCGCCGCTTTGTGCTCATATCCACGGATAAGGCGGTCAATCCCACTAATATCATGGGCGCGTCAAAGCGCCTGTGTGAAATGGTCGTGCAGAGCTTCGACCGGCGCATAAAGGCCGGGCGCGCGGACAGCATCCCGCGCCTCAGCAGCCATGCAAAGCCCGTCTCGGAGGTCTGCGGCGATGTCAGGACGGAGTTCGTGGCCGTGCGCTTCGGCAACGTGCTCGGCAGCAACGGTTCCGTTGTGCCGCTATTCAAAAAGCAGATACAGAAGGGTGGCCCCGTCACTGTCACGCATCCGGACATCATCCGCTATTTTATGACTGTGTCCGAGGCGGTCAGCCTTGTCCTTCAGGCGGGCGTGTATGCGCGCGGCGGGGAGATATTTGTGCTGGATATGGGTTCGCCGATGAAGATAGACGCGCTTGCGCGCAATCTCATCAAGCTCTCCGGCTTCCGCCCGGATGTGGATATAAAGGTGGAGTATACCGGCCTGCGCCCCGGCGAGAAGCTGTATGAGGAAAAACTAATGGCGGAGGAGGGGCTTGAAAAGACGGCGAACGACCTTATATATATCGGCCATCCCGTCGATTTCGATTCGGATGTGTTCCTTGGCCGCATAGACGAGCTTATGGAGGCGGCCTATTCAAATTCCGAGGATATACGCACGCTTGTCGTCTCGCTTGCGCCGACGTACCGTCCCGGAGAGACCAGGTAAGAACAAACTAAAAGTATAAACAGTCACAGCCGCCTCTGCCGAGGCGGCTGAACATCAAAGGCGGGTGAATAAATATGGCTGTGCTGATAGACGGAAAGGCGCTGGCTCAGCGCGTGCGCGCACAGGTCGCGCGTGAGGCGGCATTGCTGCCGCGCAAGCCGGGCCTTGCGGTGATACTCGTGGGTGACGACCCGGCCTCGCGCATATATGTGTCCGGGAAGGAGCGCGACTGCGAACAGTGCGGCTTCATAAGCCGCGAATATAAGTTTGACGATTCTGTCACTCAGGCTGAGCTTCTCGCGCTTATCGCGGCGCTCAATGCCGACACAGAGATAGACGGCATACTCGTGCAGCTTCCTCTGCCCGCGGCGATAGATGAAAACGCGCTCCTTGAGGCCATTTCACCCGAGAAGGATGTGGACGCGTTCCACCCGGTCAACGTGGGGCGCGTCGTCACGGGAAAGCCTGTGCTTCTTCCGTGCACGCCCGCGGGGATAATGGAGATGTTCCGTGCCTATGACATTTCGCTCGACGGCAGGATATGCGTTATGGTCGGCCGCAGCAACATCGTCGGCAAGCCGATGGGGATCCTCATGCTGCGCGCCAACGGCACGGTCATATGCTGCCACAGCCGCACGCCGGAGCTCGCCTCCATCACGCGTCAGGCGGATGTGCTCGTCGTGGCCGCGGGGCAGCCGTGCCTCATCCGCGGCGACATGGTCAAGCCCGGCGCGGTCGTTATCGACGTCGCCATGAACCGCGACCCGGATACGGGGAAGTTTACGGGGGATGTGTGCTTTGACGAGGTCTCCGCCAAGGCGTCGTATATCACGCCGGTTCCCGGCGGGGTCGGCCCCATGACGCGCGCTATGCTCATGAAAAACATACTTGCCGCAGCGCAGATGCATATCTTCGGCGGAGCGCCCGTGTGCGGCATTGAGAGTTGACATGAAAAGAATCTTGTGATATAAATATTTGAGTCGGTGTAAAAGCCGGCTCAAATATAGATGGAGAGTTACCGAAGCGGTCATAACGGGGCGGTCTTGAAAACCGTTAGGGCGCAAGCCCACAGGGGTTCGAATCCCTTACTCT
>OLXC01000114.1_pt1 | contig 27119 bp, 18 predicted proteins | sample 1673851 | NCBI WGS metagenome assembly OLXC01 (sample SAMEA103958130, study PRJEB25191) | human gut metagenome | biome: human-associated habitat [ENVO:00009003]; feature: intestine environment [ENVO:2100002]; material: feces | place: Germany | collected 2013/2015
AAAGTAGACATATTCTATTGAAATAGGACATAGAGCTGGGCTACAGCTTGGTCGTGTTCAGGAGATAGTCAGGCTAGGGAGACATTAGTAAAATACAGTTAGTACTGTATATAATTTAAATAGAGTTACAGTACCGCCATGTATGCAGCGTTTTACATGGCGGTGTTTTGCGTAATACAGGTAAAAATGCCCATAGTCTTGCATAATATCCCAGGATGTGATATATTTTAGAGGAATTTTGTGGTACAAAATACCATGGCGGGAGAATGTGTTTACATTATTTGACACAGAATAATAAGAAGGCACATTCTTTATTTTTGCTCATTAAAGATAGGAGAACAAGAACATGACGATAACTGATGAAACAATTGATTATGTTGGAATCCTTGCAAAGCTTGAGCTCTCCCCGGAGGAGAAGGAGCAGGCAAAGAAGGATATGTCAGACATGCTTGATTATGTCAGCAAACTGAATGAACTTAATACAGACGGTGTGGAGGCTATGAGCCATACATTCCCATACAACAATGTGTTCCGTGAGGATGTTGTTGTAAATGGAGACGACAGAGAGAACATGCTGAAGAATGCGCCAGAGCAGAAGGATGGCTGCTACAAGGTGCCAAAGACATTTGACTAGGAGGTAGGCTGAAGTGAATTTAATGGGTATGACGGCTGTAGAGCTGGGAAAAGCTATTAAAGATGGACAGGTGAGCGTAGTTGAAGCGACACAGGCCTGTCTTGACAGCATCGAGGCGTGCGAGAAAGATTATAATAGTTTTGTCACGGTTGATCGTGAAGGAGCACTTGCCCAGGCGGAGGAAGTGCAGAAGAAGATAGATGCGGGAGAGCTCAATGGTCCTCTTGCAGGAGTGCCGATAGCAATAAAGGACAATATGTGCCAGGAGGGTGTGCAGACAAGCTGTTCATCCAAGATTCTGTCAAATTTTGTTCCAACATATACTGCTGAGGCCGTTGTGAAGCTCAAGGAAGCAGGAGCGGTTATAGTAGGACATACCAACATGGATGAGTTTGCCATGGGAAGTACAACCGAGACATCATATTTTGGTGAGACAAGAAATCCATGGGATACAAATAGAGTTCCAGGTGGTTCATCAGGTGGATCAGCGGCAGCAGTTGCCGGTGAGGAGGTGCCATGTGCCCTCGGTTCAGATACCGGTGGATCCATCAGACAGCCGGCTTCATTCTGCGGTGTTACCGGAATCAAGCCAACCTATGGAAGAGTGTCAAGATACGGACTTATAGCATACGGTTCATCACTTGACCAGATCGGACCACTTGCGAAGAATGTAGAGGACTGTGCGACGATCCTTGAGATCATATCACAGTATGACAAGAAGGATTCAACATCAGTTAACAGAGATGACAATGATTTTACAAGCGCACTTGTGGATGATGTGAAAGGCCTTAAGATCGGTCTTCCAAGAGACTATTTCACAGAGGGACTTGAGCCTGAGATAAAGGAAGCCGTGTATGGAGTAGCTGAGACTTTGAAGGCAAAGGGAGCTATTGTTGAGGAGTTTGATCTTGGAATGGTTGAGTATGCTATTCCTGCTTACTATATCATTGCATCGGCGGAGGCAAGTTCTAACCTTGAGAGATTCGACGGTGTAAAATATGGTTACAGAACACCAGAGTACACAGATCTTCACAACATGTACAAGAAGAGCCGTTCAGAAGGATTTGGCCCTGAGGTCAAGAGAAGAATCATGCTCGGTTCATTTGTGCTGAGTTCAGGTTATTACGATGCATATTATGTAAAGGCCCTCAAGGCAAAGGCTCTCATCAAACAGGCGTATGACAAGGCGTTTGAGAAGTATGATATCATTCTCGGACCTGTTGCACCTACAACAGCACTGAAGATGGGAGAGTCACTCTCAGATCCTATCAAGATGTATCTGGGAGATGTGTACACAGTCCCTGTAAATCTTGCAGGACTTCCGGGAATATCACTTCCATGTGGAACTGATAAGGATGGAATGCCTATAGGTGTGCAGATGGTTGGAGATGCATTTAACGAGAAGACCATAATCAGAGCTGCATATGCATTTGAGCAGACTAGAGAGTACAAGAGACCTGCACAGGTTTCAGAAAGGGGGCTGTAAGAGATGGCAAAGACATATGAGACAGTCATCGGACTTGAGGTCCATGTAGAGCTTGCGACCAAGACAAAGATATTCTGCGGCTGTAGCACAGCATTTGGAGGAGCTCCTAATACACATACATGTCCTGTATGTACAGGAATGCCGGGCTCACTTCCGGTACTTAACAAAGAGGTTGTGAATAAAGCGATTGCGGTTGGTCTTGCAACAAACTGCACTATCACACAGAATTGCAAGTTTGACCGAAAGAACTATTTCTATCCGGACAACCCACAGAACTACCAGATATCACAGCTCTACTATCCAATATGCAGGGATGGTAAGGTTGAGATAGAGGTTGACGGAGTTAAGAAATATGTGAGGATCCATGAGATACATATGGAGGAGGATGCAGGTAAGCTTGTCCATGATCCATATACAGACAGCTCACTTGTGGATTTCAACCGTTCAGGTGTGCCTCTTATAGAGATAGTATCTGAGCCTGACATGAGATCTGCGGAGGATGTAATAGCATATCTTGAAAAGCTCAGGGAGACGATACAGTATCTCGGAGCTTCAGACTGTAAGCTGAATGAGGGATCCATGCGTGCTGATGTCAATCTTTCGATCAGAGAGGTTGGCTCAGAGGAGTTTGGCACACGTACAGAGACCAAGAACCTGAACTCATTCAAGGCCATTGCCAGAGCCATAGAGAATGAGAGAGAGAGACAGATCGATCTCATCGAGTCTGGTGAAAATGTTGTCCAGGAGACAAGAAGATGGGATGATACTAAGGAGTATTCATATCCTATGAGATCCAAGGAGGATGCACAGGATTACAGATATTTCCCTGATCCTGACCTTGTACCTATCCACATCAGCGATGAGTGGCTCCAGCAGGTAAGGGATGCACAGCCTGAGTTCAGAGACGAGAAGAAGATAAGATACAAAGAGGAATATGCGATTCCTGACTATGATATAGACATCATCACGGCCTCCAAGAAGCTGGCAGATCTGTTTGAGGACGCGATTGCACTGGGAGCACCTGCAAAGAAGGTTTCCAACTGGATCATGGGAGAGACCATGAGACTGATGAAGGAGAACAGTGTTGATGCGGAAGACCTGAAGTTTTCAGCGGAGAATCTTGCGAAGCTCATCAAGCTTGTTGATGACAGGGTTATCAATGGCGGTGTTGCAAAGGAAGTGTTCGAAAAGATATTTGCAGATAATATAGATCCTGAGAAGTATGTCAAGGATAACGGACTTGCAACTGTTCAGGATGACAATGCACTTAAGGAGGCATGTCAGGTAGCCATAGATAACAATCCAAAGGCTGTTGATGATTACAGAGGCGGCAAGGAGAAGGCTCTCGGAGCACTTGTCGGACAGGTTATGAAAGCTATGAAGGGTAAAGCAGATCCTGGATCTGTCAACAAGATGCTTAGGGAGATGCTATAAATATGGAAGAAAACAGAAGAGTTAGAAAGAGGGACAGATACAAACGTCTCATAACAGTGGGTGAGGCCTGTGTACTCATCGCTGTGGAGCTGGTGCTGTTTGGACTCATGTGGTACCGGGACTATGAGGTAACGCTTACGCTTCCGTTCTGGAGAAGAGGAAACTGGGCAGTTATCGGAATGTATGGAATAATCATCATACTTTTCACCAAGCTTTATGGTGGTTACAGAGTCGGATTCTTCAGACTGCTTGATATAGTTTACTCACAGCTGCTGGCTCTCGTGTGTGCCAATGTAGTTGGTTACCTGCAGCTCTGTATAATCTGTCGTGACTATGTAAATCCGGTACCATTGTTAAAGGTAACCGGGCTTGAAACGATAGTGATATTGATTTGGATATTTGCGTGTAGATTTTTGTATGCGAAGATGTATCCGCCAAGGCATCTGCTGCTGGTATATGGATATAAGACTCCGATAGAGTTCATAGACAAGATCAATGCCCGTAAGGACAAGTATGTAATAGAAGACAGAATACATGTCAGCGAGGGCGAGCAGGCGATCAAGGAGAAGATACTCCAGTACGATGGAGTAATCATTTGCGAGACAAAGGCTTATATAAGAAATGAGCTTGTGAAGTATTGTTTTGAACACTCCATCAGATCGTATGTTGTGCCAAAGCTTTCCGACATAATCATATTAGGAGCTGAGCCTATTCATTTGTTCGATACGCCTATCCTCTTATCACGAAATCAGGGACTTACCGGTGACGATATGATCATTAAGAGGATCATGGATGTTATATGTGGATTTATACTGCTTGTCATAGCTTCACCATTTATGCTCATATCAGCACTTGCGATATGGCTGTATGACAGAGGACCGATATTCTACAAGCAGGACAGATTGACACTGAATGGCAAGGTGTTCAAGATCATCAAGTTCAGAAGTATGAAGATGGACTCCGAGGCAGGTGGAGCACAGCTTGCAAAGAAGGATGATGACAGAATAACCCCTGTGGGAAAATGGCTCAGAAAGCTGCATCTTGATGAACTGCCACAGCTTTTCAACGTACTCAAGGGTGATATGTCACTTGTCGGACCGAGACCTGAGAGACCGGAGATCGCCGAGCTTTATAAAAAGACATTCCCTGAGTTTGACTACAGACTCAAGATGAAGGCCGGACTTACGGGATATGCACAGGTTTACGGCAAATACAACACAACCCCTAGAGATAAGGTTAAGCTGGATCTTACCTATTATGAGCAGTATTCAATATGGCTTGATCTCAAGCTGATGCTCCTGACGGTAAAGATCATGTTCCAGAAGGAGACATCAGAGGGAATCGCATCAAATATGACCACGGCACTCAGGGATGGCGAGAAGGTACAGATACCTTCACCTGTAAATGTGAAGCCGGAAGGGCTTGATGAGTCTGAGGATGCATTCTATGACCTCGGAAAGACTGTGCAGAAAACAGATAAATAATAAGCGATATATATCGATGTAGGTGTGTGTGATGACTGGAGAAAAAGTATCGGTGATAATTCCGGCGTATAACAGCAGCAGAACCATTTATTCTGCGGTGGATTCAGTTATGAAGCAGGGGATTCCTGTGGAGGTCATAATAGTTGATGACTGTTCGACGGATGATCTGACAGGAGCACTTGATGGATACGCGGAAGATGACCGTGTGAATATCATCAGAAATGAAAAAAATATGGGAGTTGCAGCTTCGCGTAACCGCGGGGTTGCGGCTGCAACTTGCAGATACGTTGCATTTATAGATTCGGATGATCAGTGGCAGCCTGATAAACTGGCTAAACAGTTGAAGCTTATGGAGCAGACAGGTGCGGTTCTGTGTTCTACGGCCAGGGAGCTTGTGAACGAAGACGGATCCAGAACGGGAAAAGTGATCGGAGTTCCTGAAAAGGTCACCTATAAGATGCTGCTCAGAGGAAATGTGATCAATTGTTCATCGGTTGTGATGGACAGACAGGTTGCACTCAGATATCCGATGGGCAACGACGATATCCATGAGGATTATATTTGCTGGTTGCAGATACTGAAGGAATACGGAAGCTCGGTTGCGATAAATGAGCCGTTGCTATTATACAGGCAGATGAGAAACAGTAAGTCTGGTTCAAAACTGTCGTCTGCAAAAAAGACATTTGCCGTATACAGAAAAGTTGGATATGGAGTTATAAGAAGCTGCTTTTACTTCATGTGTTATGCGGTAAATGGTGTTGTAAAATATCTGTTCTGATAGGAATAAATTATATGGCGGAGAAAAGAAATGACGGATGGCAATAAGAAGAGAGGCCCGGGAAGGCCGACGGAAAAGAGAAAAGATACGATCCTGAGACTTAGGATAGATACAGATACTCATCGGAAGCTCAGTGAATGTGCGGCGGTGCGACAGGTATCTATGTCAGAGCTTGTCAGGGAAGCGATAGATGAGATATTCCGAAGAGAAAAAGAAAAACAGCAGAAGAATGAGGCAGAATAAAAATAACAGGTCGATGGCATATACCATCGACCTGTTATTTTGTTATATATTCATGGATTAAAGTGTGTAGCCGTTCTTTTTGAGGAGCTCTCTGGCTGAGTCTATAGAATCATTTCCTGTAGCATTCTTTATAGGAGCAAATTCCTTCTCTCTGTCGACCTCAAATGGAAGACATGTTCCCATATAAGCGATCATATCGAGAGCCAGTGTCTCAAATTTGTAGCCGTTTGGCTCTGATGGCTTGACGATCTCTCCATCCTCACCGACATAAGGGATAGCCTTCTTGACGATGTGGAGAGGCATACTTTCATTCATGATCTTCATCAGTCTGTCAACCGGGAAGATATAGTTTAATGTAACTCCATAGTTGTAAGCGTAATCGCCGTTGGCATCGCGCTCATCACGCATGGCATCTGTGAGTTCATAATACTCGACGATATATGGCTTTCCGTGGTTAGTACACAGGACGCCAACCTTCTCGTCAGGGTATGCTTTTTTGACAACCTTTCCGCCGGAGAGGAAGCCCTCTGTGAGAACTGCTCCGAGGAATACTGGGTCTGCAATTCTCTGAAGTACATTGTCAACTGAGAATACATTTATATACTTGATTCCGTATTTCGTGAGCTTGTCGAGGTGGCCGGCCTTGCAGAGGGATGAGAACCATCCACCGTTGCCGTTAGGAGACATGGCAACCTTTCCCTTCTCCTCGAGATATATCTTGCCGTTGAAGTCCACTGAAGGAACCATTTCCTGTTTAAAGAAATGAACATATTCAGGATTGTAACCGAAGTAGTCATGCTCTTTGAAGAATGATGTTGTGTCATCGTGGTTCTTCTCATTGGTCATGATGAAGAAATGGATCCAGGTATCTGCCATCTTCACAATATCGAGGGTGTGCTCGATGAGAAGCTGGAATATAAACATATCCTTGGTGACACCGACGTTGAAGGTTCCCTTAGGACCGGAGAATCCAAGACGGGTGCCCTGACCACCTGCCAGGAGGACCAGTGCCAGATCGCCAGCTTTGATGGCTTCAAGGCCTGCGTTCTTGTATATATCATATTTTTCTGCAATGCTGTCCATCTGGAGAGCTGCAACGGGAGCGATATCAGAATCACTTCCTGATGAATTGTGTCCGATCATATCGATAAGTGAGAAATCAATTTCACTGATCTGGTTCAGGAGTGCTGCCTGTTCAGCCTCGCTGAGAGTATCATAATACTTTAATAAGTGTAGCTGTCCTTTTTCTTCGAGAAGCTTGTAAGCGTTTTCGTAATTCATAAAAATCTCCTTAATAAATGTGTAGTTTGTATTTATTTTCTCTATCCGTGTATAATCCCTAAATTAATGATATTTCTTCTTGATCTCAATAGTGTCTGTGAATACCTTCCAAATGTCCTTGATCTTGATCCTTCTTCCATCTGATGCATCGTCCCTGCTGTAATTCAGGACGATAGGAGCTTCGGATATCGAATATCCCTGTCTGTGTGCAGCCACAAGGATTTCAATATCAAAAGCATAGCCCGATATGGAAAGGTTCTCGGCAATCGGCTTTATGACTTCTGCTTTGAAAAGCTTTATACCGGTCTGGGTGTCATGGATACCAAGATGAAACAGCATTTTGAGCATAATATAATAGCTGTAGCTCATGACTCTTCTAATAGGAGGATAATCAAGCTTGGATTCAGGGTGAAGCTTTGATCCTATGACTATGTCAGAACCGGTGTCCCTCATCTGCTTCATAAATGGCTTGAGAAGAGATGGACTCAGTTCAAGGTCTGAATCAAGGAATGCTATATATTTGCCGGAAGCTTTGGCAATTCCGGTTGTGATAGCATGTCCCTTTCCCTGATTGACATCATATCCTGTATCTACAATATGAGAATCCATTTCGGCTGCCTCGGCAATAAGTTTGCCTGTGGAGTCCTTGCTGCCGTCATTCACAGCGATTATCTCATAATGATGAAGAAAACGGCTGAGTATTCGGCTAGTCTCAAGAAGATTATCTTTGATGTGCTGTTCTTCATTGTAGGCGGGCATAACCACCGACAAAGTAATATTGTTAGTATCCATTTCCTGCTCCTTAAAAAATAAGCATTGATATTTAGACATTATTAATACGAGTATACTTTTTTATACATCATGTGTCAAATAAAATAGTGTTAATATGAAGGTGTTTATACTAATTAAGATATAATACATGTTGTAAAAGGAAAAAATATAATGTATTATAAATCGAGGTAACGACATTTTTAGATATTTGAAAAAGGAGTTCCAATGGATAATAAGAAGAAAAATGGAATGAGATCCAGGTACGATGAGGACATGGATTGGCTGGATGACGATGATGATTATCTTGATGATGGTGGATTGATAGGATCATTGTTGTTCGGGGATAAAAAGAAGAAAGAAAAAAGGCGTGATCCTGAGCCGGAGAGAAAGGCTGATAAGAGACCGGAAAAGAAGCCGGAGAAGAAGACTCAGAAGAATATTTCCAGACCTGTGAAGCCGGAAGAGAATTATGACGAGTATTATCACGAGGACAGCAGGGCAAGAAGAGTGAAGAGTGAGGCCCGGGCAAAGCAGAGACAGACCGGACAGCCTGTAGCAGACAGAGCTGTGGACAGAGGTCCGGTGAAGAGGACACAGGGCACTGTACCGAGGACACAGAGCAATCAGAGTACCGTGCAGAGACCTTCAAAAGCTGCCCAGAGACCACGCAGGAGTATACAGAGCACAGGAAGCTCATCTGTGGACAATCTGCTCAGAGAAGTTGACAATATTGAGACAGATGTGCAGACAAGACATGAGGAGCTTAGACGTGAGGCGTGGGAACGCACCCAGAGAAATGTTGCAAAGGCAAAGGCTGAGGTTGAGAGGCTGGAGCTCGAGAGAGAGCAGAATGCCCGCGAAGAGGCAAGAAAGCTTAAGGTTCAGCAGGAGCTTGAGCGCCGCCAGCAGATGAAAGAAGCTGAGAAAAAGGAAGAGCCTGTTGAGGAAGATAACAAGATCACTGAGCCGCAGGAGAGTGATGCGGAAGTTGTAGAAACTGCCACACAGCCAGTAGAAGAGCATGAACAGAAGACTGAGCCGGCAGATATTCTGGAGAAGAATACGGAGCCTGTCCTTGACGATGAGGTCGAGGAAGCTGCAGAGGCAGAGCCTGTGGAAGAGGATTCGACAGTATCATCCCGAAGAACAGATGACATGCTGGACATGGATGAGCTTGAGCGTATAGAGAAGGATATTGATGAGGATAAGCTCAGTTATTCGGAATCAGATACGGCTGATCTGGGACTTGGAGACATAGGCAAAGCATTGGGCTTCGATGAAGTGGAGCTTGAGGATGATGAGGAAGAGCCTGAGGAGGACGAGGAGTCAGACAGCGAAAAGTTCTTCAGGGAGAACCTTCTCGATGAGGCTGATCCAAAGGTTGTCAATCCGGAGAGAAAGAAGCTTAACATCAGTACAAGAGTGTGGGCGATAGCGTTCTTTGTCCTGCTTGCGCTGTTTATACTCATATGTATAATATATGTCAAGAATTATGCCAGAATGAAGTACAATGAGATGGATATCAATGAGATAAGTGCAGATCAGATACTTGTCAATGACGGTGTCAAGGATGCGACCAAGGGATATCGTGCCATTGCACTCTACGGAGTGGATTCCAGAGATTCGAATATGAATGCAGGAACTAACAGTGACAGTATAATGATAGTGAGCATCAATGAGAGCACCAAGGAGATCAAGCTTGTATCTGTATACAGAGATACTCTGATGGAGATAGCAAGCGGTTCCATGGATACCACACAGAAGGTGAATTACGCATACCAGCTCGGCGGTGCGGTTACAGCCATCAACACACTGAATACCAATCTCGACCTGAATATCACAGATTATGTGGCAGTTGATTTCAGTGCAATGGCAAGTATAATCGATGCCGTTGGAGGCGTTGATGTCAAGGTCATTGATGAAGAGGTGAACAACTTCAATAAGAACCTTGCAGAGCAGATAAGCCTGTCAGGCAAATATTCATCAGGAATAACTGAGGCAGGAGAGTATACTCTTGATGGACAGCAGGCAGTTGCATATTCAAGAATACGATCCACTGGCCAGGGAGATATAACAAGAACCGAGAGACAGAGAATAGTCCTCATGAAGGTTATAGACAAGCTGCTTAGCGCAGACACAGGTTCACTTGATTCATTTGTTGATGTTTCATTTAAATGTATATCAACAAGTCTTAACAAGGACGATATACATGCTCTTGTCAAGAGTGTGGCTGGATATAAGGTTGTAGATGCCGCAGGATTCCCATTTGCATATGAGGCAAAGGAACTCTCGGACAAGGGTAACTGCCTTGTGGCTGCTGATATGGCATCCAATGTGGAGGCATTACATGAATATCTGTATGGTGCTGACAAATACGTCATATCAGGCACAGTAAAGCAGATAAGCAGCAATATAGAGAGCATATCAGGTGTTAAGTCACAGAAGGTCAAGGTGACGACGGAGGCTCCGGGTGATGGAATATCAGATGGAAGCGACGAGGATGGAGATCTTAGGACGATAACAACTCCTCCAAAGGGAATGATCGTCGAGGAATAAAAAACTAAACATAATAATTAAGCAAGGAAGCTTCAGATATGGGGCTTCCTTTTTTATGCATCGGAGACATTGAGATATGAGACATCCGATGCTTAAAGAAAGGCTACAACATAAAGAATTGTATATACATTACAGAGCATTGTTTTTTAATCGAAAACTGTCAGATAATTTATTGAAAAAAGTTGTTTACAAACAGTGTAAATGGTAGTAATATATCAAAAACGATAAACGACTTGAGAAAAATACAAAAATAACAATATTTACTTGAGAAACAAAAGCAAAAATCAAAATATCGTTGTGAATGACAAAAAACATGGAAAGGACGGAACAGGACATGATTGAGAATAAGAGAGCGGAGAATACCGGATTATACGACCCAAGCTTTGAGCACGATAACTGTGGTATCGGTGCCGTTGTCAATATCAAGGGTATAAAGACACATGACACAGTGAACAATGCACTCAAGATTGTTGAGAATCTTGAGCACAGAGCAGGAAAGGACGCAGAGGGCAAGACCGGAGACGGTGTAGGTATACTCCTTCAGATATCACATAAGTTCTTCACCAAGGCTTTAGCAGAGCTTGGATATGACCTTGGAAAGGAAGGCGATTATGGAATAGGAATGTTCTTCTTTCCACAGAAGGAGCTGGCGCGCAAGCAGGCTATGAAAATGTTTGAGGTCATAGTGGAGAAGGAAGGACTGGAGTTCATTTGCTGGAGAGAGGTTCCTACAACACCTGGAATCCTTGGCAAGAAGGCAATAGATGTCATGCCATGCATCATGCAGGCATTCATCAGAAGACCTGAGACAGTGAAGGCCGGTATGGACTTCGACAGAAAGCTCTACTTCGTCAGACGAATATTTGAGGAGAGCAATGATGACACGTATGTTCCATCACTTTCCAGCAAGACTATAGTATATAAAGGAATGTTCCTTGTCGGTGAACTCAGAAAGTTCTACAACGACCTTCAGGATCCAGACTATGAGTCAGCTATAGGACTTGTTCATTCAAGATTTTCAACGAATACAACACCATCATGGCTCAGAGCTCATCCATACAGATATCTGTGCCACAACGGTGAGATCAATACAATAAGAGGAAATGAGGACAAGATGATCGCCCGTGAGGAGACTATGGAGTCGACCATCATGCAGGATGAGATGTACAAGGTTATGCCTGTTCTTGATCCGGATGGATCGGATTCAGCAAGACTTGACAATTGTCTTGAGTTCCTCGTACTGAATGGAATACCGCTTCCTATGGCTGTCATGATCACGATCCCTGAACCATGGGAGAACGACAGAGCCATGAGTCAGGAGAAGAAGGATTTCTATCAGTACTATGCAACCATGATGGAGCCTTGGGATGGTCCTGCTTCTATATTATTTACAGACGGTGAGCTCATGGGAGCAGTTCTTGATAGAAATGGACTTAGACCATCGAGATACTATATAACAGATGATGATTACCTTGTACTTTCGTCTGAGGTCGGAGTTCTGGACGTAGATCCATCCAAGATCGTAAAGAAAGACCGACTCAGACCTGGCAAGATGCTTCTTGTCGACACAGTGAATGGACGTCTTATATCTGATGAGGAGATCAAGGAGAAATACGCGCTGGCAAAGCCTTACGGAGAGTGGGTAGACAGCAATCTTGTACATCTCGCTGATCTGAAGATTCCAAATATCAGAGTTCAGGAGTATACAGACGAGGAGAGAGCAAGACTTCAGAAGGCATTTGGATATACCTACGAGGATTTCAAGAATACCATATATCCTATGGCAGAGAAAGGTGCAGAGGCAATCAGTGCCATGGGTACTGATACACCACTTGCAGTTCTCTCGAACAGCCACAAGCCACTGTTCAACTTCTTCAAGCAGTTATTTGCACAGGTTACAAACCCACCTATCGATGCGATCAGAGAGGAAGTTGTCACATCCACATCGGTATATCTCGGAAAGGATGGTAATATCCTCGAGGAGAAGCCGGAGAACTGTCATGTGCTGAAGATCAACCATCCAATACTGACAAATACGGATCTTTTGAAGATCAAGAATATGAATGTACCGGGACTTAAGGTTGCGACACTTCCGATTCTTTATTATAAGAACACATCCATGGAGAAGGCTCTCGACAGACTGTTTATCGAGGCCGACAAGCTCTACAGGGACGGTGTAAATATCCTCATCCTCTCAGACAGAGGTGTGGATGAGAACCATGTTGCAATACCATCACTCCTTGCAGTATCAGCTATGCAGAAGCACCTGGTAAGAACCAAGAAGAGAACAGCGGTTGCGATCATCCTTGAGAGTGCTGATCCAAGAAATGTACACCACTTTGCAACACTTCTCGGATATGGTGCATGTGCAGTCAATCCATATCTGGCAATAGAGACGATCAAGCAGATGGTAGATTCGCATCTGCTGAACAAGGATTTCAATGCGGCTGTCGATGATTACAACAGTGCAATATGCCACGGAATAGTAAAGATCGCATCCAAGATGGGTGTATCAACGATCCAGTCATACATGGGATCACAGATATTTGAGTGTATCGGTCTTTCAAAGGACGTTGTGGACAGATACTTTACAAATACAGTAAGCCGTGTTGGCGGTTCTGGTATAAAGGAGCTTGAGAAGACAGTTGATGATCTTCACTCATCAGCATTTGATCCGCTTGGACTTAACACAAACCTTGCCCTTACAAGCATCGGTGCACACAAGTTCAGAAGCGGCAAGGAGGAGCACCTGTACAATCCTGTTACTATACATCTTCTTCAGGAGTCTACAAGGCGCGGCGATTACAAGCTGTTCAAGCAGTACACAGCAGCGCTCCACGATGAGCAGAAGCCATTCCACCTGAGAGGTCTCATGGACTTCAAGTTCGCTGACAAGCCGGTTCCACTCGATGAGGTCGAGCCTGCAAGCGAGATTGTGAAGAGATTCAAGACTGGTGCCATGAGTTACGGAAGTATATCACAGGAGGCACATGAGTGTATGGCCATCGCCATGAACGAGCTGGGCGGTAAGTCCAATTCAGGAGAGGGCGGTGAGTCGATAGAGAGACTTACGATCGGCAAGGATGGCAAGAATAGATGCTCAGCCATCAAGCAGGTAGCATCAGGAAGATTTGGCGTTACATCGAGATACCTTGTGAGTGCCAAGGAGATACAGATCAAGATGGCACAGGGAGCAAAGCCTGGAGAGGGCGGACATCTCCCTGGCGGAAAGGTATATCCATGGATCGCAAAGACAAGACTTTCGACACCGGGAGTAAGCCTTATCTCTCCACCACCACATCACGATATATATTCGATAGAGGATCTTGCACAGCTCATCTACGACTGCAAGAATGCAAACCGTGATGCGAGAATATCAGTAAAGCTTGTGTCTGAGGCTGGTGTAGGTACAGTAGCGGCCGGTGTTGCAAAGGCCGGAGCACAGGTCATCCTGATCTCAGGTTATGACGGAGGAACAGGAGCAGCACCTAACAACTCCATCCATTACGCAGGACTCCCTTGGGAGCTTGGACTTGCAGAGACACATCAGACACTTATCATGAATGATCTCAGAAATAAGGTCATCCTTGAGGCAGACGGTAAGCTGATGACAGGCCGTGACGTTGCGATAGCTGCAATGCTCGGAGCTGAGGAATTTGGATTTGCAACAGCACCGCTTGTAACAATGGGTTGTGTCATGATGAGGGTATGTAACCTTGACACATGTCCTGTCGGAATAGCAACTCAGAACCCAGAACTCAGAAAGAGATTCAGAGGTAAGCCTGAGTACGTGAAGAACTTCATGCTGTTCATAGCAGAGGAGCTTCGAGAGTACATGAGCAAGCTCGGCGTCAGAACAGTCGATGAGCTGGTTGGACGTTCAGATCTCCTCATGAGCAGCGACAGAGCAGATGAGAGAAATGTCATCCTTGATAAGATAATTAACAATCCTTATATAGATATGCCACAGAACAAGGTAAAGTATCACGAGAAGAATGTCTATGACTTCCAGCTTGAGAAGACAGTAGATATGAGAATTCTCATGAAGAAGCTTGGACCTGCACTTGAGAAGGGACAGAAGAAGAGCGTTGAGCTTGATGTGGTCAACACAGACAGATCTGTTGGAACGATATTCGGTTCAGAGATCACAAAGAAGTACGGCGAGTCACTTGATGAGGACACATACATCGTCAAATGCAACGGCGCCGGCGGACAGAGCTTTGGAGCATTTATTCCAAAGGGACTTACACTTGAGCTGGTGGGCGACAGCAACGATTACTTCGGCAAGGGTCTGTCAGGTGGTAAGCTGATAGTTTATCCGCCTCGTTCAGTTAAGTACAAGCATGAGGATAACATCATCATAGGAAACGTTGCACTGTACGGTGCCACAAGTGGTAAGGCATTCATCAACGGTGTTGCCGGCGAGAGATTTGCAGTTCGTAACTCTGGTGCCACGGCGGTCGTTGAGGGTGTTGGCGATCACGGATGTGAGTACATGACAGGTGGTAAAGTAGTAGTTCTTGGAACAACAGGCAAGAACTTTGCAGCCGGAATGAGCGGTGGTATCGCATATGTACTTGATATGGGCAACGATCTGTACAAGAGACTTAACAAAGAGATGATATCCATAGAGGCAGTGACAGACAAGTACGAGGTGAGCGAGCTGAAGCAGCTCATCATGGATCATGTAAATTATACAAATTCAGAGATAGGCAAGAGGATTCTTGAGGACTTTGAGGGATATCTTCCAAAGTTTAAGAAGATCATACCAAAGGATTACAAGAAGATGATGAATATGATAGTTGCATTTGAGGAGAAGGGTCTGAGCCGCGAGAAGGCAGCTATCGAAGCATTCTACAAGGTTAAGAACGGAGGTAAGTAGGAATGGGAAAACCAACTGGATTTTTAGAATATGAGAGAAAGACAAGCGCAGAGCTTGCTCCTAAGGACAGAATCAAGAATTTCAATGAATTCCACACTCCGCTTAGCCGTGATGAGCAGAGAAAGCAGGCTGCAAGATGTATGGACTGTGGCGTTCCATTCTGCCAGGCAGGTATGAACATATGCGGAATGACATCGGGCTGTCCGCTGAACAACCTGATCCCAGAGTGGAATGATATGCTCTATAACGACAATCTTGAGCAGGCATTTGCAAGACTCAGCAAGACCAACTGTTTCCCTGAGTTTACAAGCCGTGTGTGCCCGGCTCTCTGTGAGAAAGCATGTACCTGTAACTTAAACGGTGATCCAGTGTCGGTCCGTGAGAACGAGAGAGCCATCATAGAGTATGCATTTGCAAATGACCTTGTAAATGATAAACAGCCAAAGGTTCACTCAGGCAAGAAGGTGGCAGTCATAGGTTCAGGTCCTTCGGGACTGGCCGTGGCAGACCAGCTGATCGGCAGAGGCCACGACGTGACTGTGTATGAGAGAAGTGACAGACCGGGCGGACTTCTCATGTATGGTATCCCAAACATGAAGCTTGAGAAGCAGATCATAGACAGAAGAATAGATGTCATGAAGAAGAGAGGAATAAAGTTCGTACTGAACACAGAGGTTGCAACCGGAAAGGCATCTGCGAAGGCTGTGTGTCCGAAGGATGATCAGATGACAGGTTATCTTAAGAACAAGAACCTCAAGTATGTGAAGGCTGAGGATCTGCTCAAGGAATACGACGCAGTTGTGCTTGCCTGTGGTGCAGCCAATCCAAGAGATATAAAAGCACCTGGAAGGGATGCAAAGGGAATCTACTTCGCTGTTGATTTCCTCAAGACTACGACAATGAGCCTTGTAAATTCGGGCTTTGCTGACAAGCAGTTCGTGAATTGTAAAGGCAAGAATGTTCTCGTCATCGGTGGTGGTGATACAGGAAATGACTGTGTGGGAACAGCAGTCCGCGAGGGCGCTGTCAGCGTTACACAGCTTGAGATGATGCCAAAGGCACCTGATACAAGAACACCAGACAATCCATGGCCAGAATGGCCGAAGATCTGCAAGACAGACTACGGTCAGCAAGAGGCAATAGCAGTATACGGACATGATCCTAGAATATATGAGACTACAGTCAAGGAATTCATCAAGGACAAGGACGGAAATGTCAAGGCAGCCAAGTGTGTGAAGCTCGATTGGAAGAAGAATCCTGAGACAGGAAGAATGACTATGACAGAGATAGAGGGAAGCGAGTATATCGTTGACTGTGATGTGGTACTCATCGCAGCCGGATTCCTCGGATGTCAGACATATGTGGCAGAGAGCTTTGGCGTGGAACTCAACGAGAGAACAAATGTCAAGACTCCATGTCCAAACTCATATACAACAAATGTTCCAAAGGTATTCGTAGCCGGAGACATGCACAGAGGACAGTCACTGGTCGTATGGGCCATCCGCGAAGGCCGCGAGGCCGCCATGGCAGTAGAAGAGCTGCTGCTCGGATACACTAATTTGCAGTAGGATATACAAAATAAAAAAAATATCCCTAACACCACAGATATTGAGGTGTTAGGGATATTTTATTCTTTAAAGCAGGTGGTTTACCGGCAGGTACATAGGAAGTCCATCCTTGTACTGAAGGGAAACCTCGCCGATTATAAGAGGTCTGAGATATGCTTCCATCTCAGGTGTGACGTCATTCTTCTCAGGTGTGATCCATTCAAGCGGAATTGTCTTAGCCTGGTTGGCGATGAGAGATACATTCTCAGGTTCAATGATCCACTGGTATGGATCGTTAGAAACTCGCTTGATCGTGGACATAACAGCAGTCATTCCCTCGGCGGCGTATTTTACAGCAGCCTGGCCAAGTGCAAATGACTCGTTGATATCTGTCCTTGAGGAAATATGCGCTGCACATCTCTGGAGGACATTGAGCTCGATGGAACGAACCTTTATATCCATTCTGTCCTTAACAAGACTCTCGAGAGCCTTGCCGGTTCCGCTGAGCTGGGCATGTCCGAACTTGTCTGCCACAGCAGAAGTTGCGCTGATGTAGTTGCCATCCTTATCATGTATACCCTCAGATACGGCCACGATGACACATCTTGAAGTCTTTAATACATTTTTGATGTCCTCTATAAACTGATCCTCATCGAAGTCTACCTCAGGAAGATATATGAGATGAGGAGCAGGACTGTAGTCATTTCTTGCCAGACAGGATGCAGCGGTGAGCCAGCCTGCATCACGGCCCATGATCTCCACGATGACAACACTTGGTATCTGGTAGATGTAAGTGTCGTGGGCAATCTCCAGCATGGTGGATGCAACATACTTGGCTGCAGAGCCAAATCCCGGAGTGTGGTCGGTATGGCACAGGTCATTGTCAATGGTCTTAGGGATGCCGACGATCTTCACATCCGATCCGATCTTCTTTGCATATTTGCTGAGTTTATCCACTGTATCCATAGAGTCGTTGCCGCCGATATAGTAGAATGCAGCAACCTGATATTCCTCAAATCTGTCAAATATTATCTCATAAGGTTTTGAGTCAACCTCAAAATCAGGAAGCTTGTATCTGCATGAGCCAAGGTACATTGCAGGGGAGAGCTCCAGAGTATTTACCAGAGGAAATTTTGAGAGGGCCATGAGGGACAGATCTATGAAATTATTGTCCAGCACTCCCTGGATCCCGTGAATTGCACCGTAAACTCTGGTGAATTTGTTGCTTTTCTTAACTCCGTCTATGACACCTGCCAGCGAAGCATTTATCGCTACGGTAGGACCTCCTGACTGAGCTACTATACAGTTATCTTTCATTTTGTAAATCTCCTTTGAAAGGTTTTATTTTATTCTGGACTGCGCAGGAGTATGGTTATCTTTTTGCGGCCATAAACCATAAGTGCGTCCTTGATTATATCTTTGTTGGCATCGGTTGTGTGTATCTCAACAGTGTCCAGAAGCTTTTCGACATATGAGCACCAGAGGTCATAGATGATCTTCTGGTTCTTCTCACTGACAGGCGGAAGTGCAGCCTTTGCCTTTTCCAGATCGCAGTCAGCATCTGTCATGTAAATGAATGAATCAGGTGTGAGTGCTTCCTCACCGTATGCTGCGACAAATATCTCTTCTGTCCTGACAAATCCACAGTCATACATCTCAACTATGAGATCGTGGATACATTCATCGATATTATCGAAATAGTGGTAGTAACGGAGCAGATGAGCCTGATTCTCGTCCTCGATGTCATCACGGTTTATCCAGTACCCCTTGCTCTGGCTCTGTTCCTCCCTGATAGCCTCTTCCTGCATGAGATCGAGATCTCTCAGTGCCTCCTCGCGCTTATCGGCAAGCTTTCTTCTGACATACACCACAGTCATGACTATGAGTGCAAGCAGAAATACTCCGAGCAATACGCCGAATAACATTTGTAAGCTGGTTTTATCCATTTGGTGAACACCTGCCTTTCATGTTTGGAAATAATTATAAATTCCCATAAGTATCTACATTCTAACACAGGTAAGATTGGTATTTCAAGAAGGCATATAATGTCAATTATAGTGGTTAAAGTTCACGTGAAAAATTCTTGCAAGAGATGTAAAGGTAAGGTATAATGTGCTCATAGCTGAGATGTATTAAGTCTCTTGTGATTTTGAACCTACATTTGAATAAACGGGATTCCTATATCATTGTTATTGAAGTCAAGCCTCGTTATATAAGTTCTAGTGGAAGGCAGATATACAATTGCGGTTGCCCACCTAGCGCTGCTAGGACTCAAAAGCAAGGGCGCATTTCAGTTTATTACACAAGATGAAGAAGCAGCATGTATATGCTGCTTTTTCTCTGTATGTGGATATATTTGCGGAGAAATGGAGACAGGGGAATGCGAATAGATCAGAGGAAGAAATGGTATCAGAAGATCAAATACAATAAGAATTTTAAGATAGTGAGTTTCATAACTATAATTCTGGTATGTGTTGTCGGATATATGATGATAACAGGTAAAAACAGAGTAGGCGAAGAGACTGATGATAACAACGATGGCAATTCAGTGGAGACCATAGTTATAGAAGCTCCGGATGATCCGGTGGGAGATTTGAAGCAATATGTTGAAGCCGACACGGACAGTACAGAGATCGCGGAGTATGACTACACAATTCAGGGAGCAGGAACTGTGGCTTCAAAGAAGAAAGAGGATAAAGGCAGCAGCTCGTCCGGCACCGACAGAACCAGCGGGGGCAGCGGCTATGGCGGATCGTCAGTAGTTATATCCGGTATGGAGAACAGTGTCAGAGTCATCCTGACAAATGGCGGAGATTATTATCAGAGCTATGTGGAATTTACCTGCAGTACAGGATTTAACGTGACGAGCGATGGCAAGAAGAAAACCTACAAGGCGGATGAATTTGTATCACTTGGCAGCGACAACAAGGCCTCATCCATCATAGTTGAGCCTGAGAGTTCGGATGGAATGATAACAGTATCGAGTCTCAGCAAATCAAGCGGCACCCCGAGGTATCACGGAGCCCTTGAGATAACAAAGGATTCGTCGGGATACATGATCATCAATCAGGTAGATATAGAACAGTATCTGTATGGGGTAGTGTCAAGTGAGGTTTCATCGAGCTACAGCCCGGAGGCACTCAAGGCTATGGCAATCTGTGCCAGAGGATTTACATATAGAAAGCTTGGAAGTAACTACAGGGGATACAATGCAGACCTTGATGACACAACATCGTGCCAGGTCTACAATAACTTCCCTGAGACGGGAAATTCCATAGATGCAGTCCAGTCCACATCCGGAATTGTACCTACATATAACGGAGAGATCATAAATGCTGTATATTTCTCAACATCGTGCGGAACGACTACCACGAGTGACCAGGTGTGGGGCGGAAGCATGCCATATACCTGTACACGTATTCAGAATACGGCGCTGGACATCCCATATTTCAGCGATGAAGCGGCATTCAGGGATTTCATGGATGGCAAGACAGACACAGATGTGGTTGAGAGAAATCTTCCTATGTACAGGTGGACGGTTACATACACAGAAGATGAGATGAGAAATGCGGTTGAGACCGGCCTTTCAAGATGCTCGGATGTGTCTGCGACATCGGTTGGCAAGATCAAGTCAATAATGGTGACGGGAAGAGATGACAGTGGACTTGTGAAGGAAGTTACGATAACAGGTGACAAGGGAAGCGTGGTAGTCAGCGGCCAGAGCAATATCCGAGTTCTGTTCGCCACGGATGGCAAGGCTATAACAGAGCAGGATGGATCAGAGCTCACGGGCTGGACAGGCGTTCCAAGTAATTTCTACTATGTAAAGAAGGATAATGACACAGGACTCTACACACTTAAGGGCGGCGGATACGGACATGGAGTCGGAATGAGTCAGAATGGTGCAAATGAACTGGCAAAGCTGGGATATACTGCAGCGCAGATAATAAGCCATTATTACAACGGAGCAGTTCTCAGTTCGGTTGAAAAGTAACGGAGAGAATCACTAATTATGAAGTTAAAGAAGCGCATAGTGCTCATATACCATAAAGTCAGATTGTTTATGGCAGAGATGAATAAGGATCAGGTGGCGGCATTTGCGGCACAGTCTGCTTTTTTCCTGCTGCTGTCACTGTTTCCACTGGCGATGACGCTGCTTACATTTGTCAAATATCTGCCATTCACAGAGACCCAGGTGTTGGAGATAATAAAGGAACTGTTCCCGGAGGAGATCAATTCCAATTTTGAATTCATGTTTGCAGAGATTTTCGACAGCAAGAGCTCACTGCTTGCCACCACAGCAACCATATTGCTCACAGTGTGGTCGGCGTCAAAGGGAACAATGGCTATAGGCCGCGGACTCACTTTCATGGCAGGCAAGGAGGACAGCGTCAATTATTTCCTCAGAAGAGCGATACACACTCTGTATACATTGATATTCTGTGTGATGCTGGTGGCGGTTATGGTCATATATATCCTCGGCGATGTAGTTGTGTCAAAAATGCTGGTGCGGCTGGATTCGGTGGAGAGATTCCAACTGGTGGATACCGTTGCGAATATCCTGTCGATCGTCAAGATAGCATTTGCCCCTACGGTTTTGTTTGGGGTTATGATCGTGGCATACTGGGCATTGCCGGTTGAGCGGGTGAGGATCAAGACCGCTGTGCCGGGAGCTGCATTTACGACCATACTCTGGATGCTTTTGTCATTTGGCGTATCGAGCTATATCAATATAGTGGGAATCAACACATATATGTATGGAAGCCTTGCAAGTGTGATATTGCTTGCGCTGTGGCTTTACATGTGTATGTACGTCATGCTGATAGGCGCGGAGATCAACAAATTCATGGATAATGGAATCCGGGGAATAAGAAGGCGTGCGCACAAGGCCGGGCGTAAGAAGAGACGACTTGAGAGGAAGAAAAAGCGTGCGGAGAAGAGGCGGATGCGAAAAAATCGACATTTAAATATGGACGAAGAAGTTGATGTAGAAGTAGATAAATGAAATAAAAGCCTCCTATTCTGGTGGAGTGGCAATTGATATTTTGGTAACTAAGGGGGCAGTCACAGCAAGTCTAGCAACAGGGTATACATTGTCTACGCTTCTTTCAGATATAATAAGTAACTATGGAAGTACTGATATTAGGTCTCCTGGTATTGAAAACTGGGGATATAGATTTAAATATGTAACAAATAGCAGTAAAGATGGATTTGATATTTATTTACTTACGTATAATAGTAAAGGAAGACTTGCAGATACAAAGAAAATAAAGAGTGAAAGATATAAAGCGATTTTGATATAAAAAGGAGAAAATATATGAGAGAAAAAAAAGCTATACTTCTGTTAGTGCTTAGTGCATGTTTGTTTGCAATCGATTTTATCTTAAAAGGAGATTTTGGTAAGGTGATGTTTTATATAATCTTATTGATAGGCTGGATATTACTTTTGGCATCAATTGCTTTACAAATAAAGAAAAAGAAACGGGAAGATGATTAAATAGGAGTATGGTACTCGTAAGGTTTATTTTCACAATCAAGTTATATAATATTTCTGAAAATTGAATTGTTGTTGATCATGACAGTATGACAAAAAAGATGTTGACTAACACCCACATGTAGGTATATTATCTCTACAGGCAGTGACGATGCAAAAGATACGTATGTCGCCATCAGAGAGACCGGGTCAGCGGCTGAAAGCCAGGTCAGGTAAGAGTGCGTATTTAATTTCACATCAGAGCCACCACGGCTGAAGGATTGAAGATATCTGTTTTATCAGATGACAGATGTTGGTCTGTGTAGGTTGTGGCGTGTGACGTGCGACAAACGTCTAATGAGAGTCAGACATGGACAAGATACATAGAGTGTCTGGAATCAGGGTGGTAACGCGGATATAATTCGTCCCTAGTATGTATAACATGCTAGGGACTTTTGCGTTTACAGGGTGACAAGCGGCTGCGATGCGCGAGCTTGCTCGCATGCATCAGCAGACATTTGTCACCCGCGCGCGACATGAAACACGGAGCCCGGGAGGGCGGAGTGTGAATGCCGTGCAGGGATTGAGAGAGCGCGCAGAGCGGAGCAATCCCGGTAAACGCCAAAAAGAGGAATGAGCGTATAGCCCGATAGGGCGGAGCGCGAATTACTGTAGGAATTGCGGAAGCCGTAGTCGAGCAATTCCGTGACTTATATATGGAAGTAATTAATATAGGATCCACATTGAAATCCCTATAAATAGAAAAAGGAGAAACACGATGAGAGACAAGTTGGAAGCCATAAAGGCAGAGGCTCTTGCCAAGATCGAGAGCGCAGAGGTTGTATCGACACTTAACGATGTGAAGGTGGCGATACTCGGTAAGAAGGGAGAACTCACACAGGTTCTCAAAAGCATGAAGGATGTAGCACCGGAGGATAGACCAAAGGTAGGCCAGATGGTAAATGAGGCGCGTCAGGCCATCGAGACAGCCCTTGATGAGAAGACAAAGTCCATCAACAGGGCACTCCGTGCAGAGAAGATGAAGAGAGAGACCATAGATGTAACTCTTCCAGGAGTGAAGAAGCTTACAGGACACAGACATCCAAACCAGATAGCACTTGAAGATCTGGAGAGAGTATTCATCGGTATGGGTTACGAGATAGTTGAGGGACCAGAGGTAGAGTATGACAAGTACAACTTTGAGCTGCTGAACATTCCTGCAAATCACCCTGCAAAGGATGAGCAGGATACATTCTATGTTACAAAGGATATCCTCCTTCGTACACAGACATCACCTGTTCAGGCAAGAATCATGGAGAAGGGCAATCTTCCGATCAGAATCCTCTCACCTGGACGAGTATTCAGAGCTGATGAGGTAGATGCAACACATTCACCATCGTTCCATCAGGTAGAGGGACTTGTAATAGATAAGGGAATCACCATGGCTGACCTCAAGGGAACACTGGCGCAGTGGGCAAAGGAGTTCTTCGGTGAGAACACAAAGGTCAAGTTCAGACCTCACCACTTCCCATTCACAGAGCCTTCAGCAGAGTGTGATATCACATGCTTCAAGTGCGGCGGCAAGGGATGCCGAGTATGTAAGGGCAGCGGCTGGATAGAGATCCTTGGCTGTGGTATGGTTCATCCAAAGGTTCTCCGCGACTGTGGAATAGATCCTGAGGTATATTCAGGATTTGCATTTGGAATCGGACTTGAGAGAGTAACACTTCTCAAGTATGAGATAGATGACATGAGACTTCTTTACGAGAACGACATGAGATTCTTAGACCAGTTTTAAGTATGTGTCAAGTTTTCTGTGAAAACTTGACATGCAGCTCCAGCCATTTGCCGAAGGCAAATTTTGCATGGCTGGAGTTCAATGATAAATAGGAGGACGAATAGATGAATACACCAATTTCATGGATAAAGGCATATGTTCCTGATCTGGACGTGACAGCTCAGGAGTTTGTAGATGCCATGACTCTCTCAGGATCACATGTAGAGGGTTACGAACAGAAGGATAAGAATCTTGACAAGATCGTTGTTGGCAAGATTCTCACTATGGAGAAGCATCCGGATGCGGACAAGCTTGTAGTATGTCAGGTAGATGTTGGACAGGCGGAGCCTCTTCAGATCGTGACCGGAGCAAAGAATGTAAAGGTCAATGATCTCATCCCACTTGTACTTGACGGTGGTAAGGTTGCGGCAGCACACGGCGACAACAATGAGTACCCTGACGGAATCAAGATCAAGAAGGGCAAGCTCAGAGGCGTTGAGTCAAATGGTATGATGTGCGGTATAGAGGAGCTTGGTTCGTCAAGAGACTTATATCCGGAAGCACCGGAGGATGGCGTGTATGTATTCCCGGTGGAGTCAGGTGTGAAGCCGGGCGATGATGCTGTGAAGGCACTTGGACTTGACGATGTGGTAGTTGAGTACGAGATCACATCCAACAGAGTTGACTGTTTCTCAATGATCGGTATGGCAAGAGAGGCAGCAGCTACATTTGACAAGTCATTTTACCCACCAGTGGTAACAAAGACAGGAAATGACGAGGATGTCAATGACTATATATCAGTAGAGGTAAAGGATCCTGACCTCTGCCCTAGATACACAGCAAGGGTTGTCAAGAACCTGAAGATCGGACCTTCACCAAAGTGGATGCAGCAGAGACTTGCTTCACAGGGAATCCGTTCGATCAACAACCTTGTAGATATAACAAACTACGTTATGGAAGAGTACGGACAGCCAATGCACGCATATGATCTCAGCACCATAGCCGGCAACAAGATCGTTGTTCGCCGTGCAAATGACGGAGATACATTTGTAACACTTGATGGACAGGAGAGAAAGCTTGATCATGATGTTCTGATGATCTGTGACGGTGAGAAGGAGATCGGTATCGCCGGAATCATGGGTGGAGAGAACTCCATGGTAACAGACAGTATCGATACACTGCTCTTTGAGGCAGCTTGCTTTGATGGAACAAATATCAGACTTTCATCGAGAAGAATCGGACTTGCAACTGACGCGGCAGCAAAGTTCACAAAGGGACTTGATCCAAATCTTGCAATGGAGGCAATAGACAGAGCATGTCAGCTCATCGAGGAGATGGGCGCAGGTGAGGTAGTCGGCGGAGCTGTTGACGTATATCCAAATCCTGTACAGGACAAGAAGCTTCCATTTGAGCCGGACAAGATGAATGCGCTTCTCGGAACAGATGTCGAGCCTGAGAAGATGCTGTACTACTTCGGCAGACTTGGACTCACATACGATGCAGAGACAAACACTCTGGATGTGCCAAGCTTCAGACAGGATCTGAACTGTATGGCAGATCTGGCAGAGGAGGTTGCAAGATTCTACGGATATGACAACATCCCTGTATCACTTCCAAGAGGTGAGGCTACAGTTGGTAAGCTCCCATACGACCAGATGATCAATGCCATCGCAAGGGATGTCCTTGAGGCAAATGGTTTCTCTGGCGGTATGTGCTACTCATTCGAGAGCCCTAAGGTATTTGACAAGCTGCTACTGCCTGCTGACAGCGAGTTCAGAAAGACAGTTACAATAGCAAATCCTCTTGGCGAGGACTTCAGTATCATGAGAACAGTATCACTGAACGGTGTTCTCACATCACTGGCAACAAATTATAATAGAAAGAACAAGATCGCAAGACTTTATGAGTTCGGAAATGTATACCTTCCAAAGTCACTTCCACTCACAGAGCTTCCAGAGGAGAGAATGAAGCTTACTATCGGTATGTATGGTCAGGGAGATTTCTTTGATCTCAAGGGAGTTCTCGAGGAGCTTACAGACAAGGTTGGTCTCAAGGGACAGGTGACATACGAGCCTGAGTCAGAGTACACATTCCTTCATCCGGGCCGTCAGGCAAAGCTCAAGAAGGGCAACCTGACAATTGGATTTATCGGACAGGTACATCCTGAGGTATGTGACAACTACAACCTTAAGGGGGAGGTATATGTTGCAGTTATAGATATGCCTACACTGGTTATGCTGTCAAGCTTCGACATCAAGTATGAAGGAATTGCAAAGTTCCCTGGAAGTACAAGAGATCTGAGTCTTGTTGTGGACAAGGAAATATTTGTCGGACAGATAGAGGAAGTCATAAAGAAATGTGGCGGCAAGCTGCTTGAGAGCTACAAGCTCTTTGATGTATATGAAGGCGAGCAGATCGCCAAGGGCAAGAAGTCAGTGGCTTACACAATGACATTCCGTGCTAAGGATAGAACACTTGAGACGTCAGAGGTCGATGGAATCATTGCCAAGATTCTCAAGGAGCTTGGAAAGCTTGGAATAGAGATCAGAGCGTAATAGGCGCTATCCTTGAAAAATTTGTGATAGTAGTATAATATGTAACTGTTTGGCGCGGAGATATTGTATATATCCAGCGTCAGACAGTTATTTTTGTGTTAATAAATATGTGAGGAATTACGATATGATGAAATTAACAGACTTTTACTATGATCTGCCACAGGAGCTTATAGCACAGGATCCACTCCTCAAGAGAAGTGAGTCACGTCTCATGGTCC
>OLXC01000140.1_pt1 | contig 24922 bp, 27 predicted proteins | sample 1673851 | NCBI WGS metagenome assembly OLXC01 (sample SAMEA103958130, study PRJEB25191) | human gut metagenome | biome: human-associated habitat [ENVO:00009003]; feature: intestine environment [ENVO:2100002]; material: feces | place: Germany | collected 2013/2015
GTGCAACCTCGACCTGATAGCCTATCTTTCCGGCAGAAAAAATGATTGTGTCAAAGAGCATACAACTTTCGTCAATGACGGTTTGAAACGGCTTTTTCATACCGATAGGAGAACAACCGCCGTGAATATATCCCGTAAGAGACAAAAGTTCCTTAGACTTAATCATAGACACAGCCTTATCGCCGACAGCGTTTGCCGCCTTTTTAAGGTCAAGTTCAGCGTTTACGGGAATAACAAATACATAATGCTCGCCGGATTTTCCGACGGTGACAAGAGTTTTGAACACCTGCGACGGGTCAAGCCCGCATATCGCGGCGACCGTTGCTCCGTCAACGGCATCGTCGCCGTGCGGATATTCGTGCGGCGTATACTTAATTTTCTTCTGCTCAAGCAGACGCATTACATTGGTTTTTTGCTCTTTCATATTTGCGCTCCTATCGCTGTGCATAATAGAATATTATACCGCGAAAAAATTAATCTTTCAACAGAAAATGGCCTTCCGAATACTCGGAAGGCCAAATTTAACGATCTTTTCAGTCTTTCTGGAATCTTGCCAGCAGATTTTCGGTGCTGCCGTCAAGGATCTTGATATAACGCTCTTTGTCGTGATCATCGAGCGGCGGCATGCCCATGTCAAACCACTGCGATATCCAGCCGATGGCTGCGTTGACATAGAACTCGCACACAAACTCAAGATCTGACCACTCGATGTTTTTGCCCTCGGCGCAGATAGCCGCAAAGCTGTGCACACAGTAATGCAGACGGCCTTTGAAGTATCTGAGCAGGTACGAACGGTTCTGCGAATTGAAGATGTTCAGAACGAAGCTGCGGTTATCCTGAAGATACTGAAACCATTCGATGACGTTTTCGCGCCACTTATCGTAGTATATCTCATGCGGAAGAGCCTTGTTAGTATCCTCTTCAAACACCCACTCGAGCAGATCATAAACATCATCAAAATGATAATAGAAGGTTTGGCGGTTTACGCCGCACTCCTCAACAAGGTCCTTGACGGTTATTTTGTCGATAGGTTTTACCGACAGCATTTTCTTCAGGGCATTCCCCAATGCCTCTTTTGTTGAACTCGCCATTATGTTACCTCTTTCTCATAGCATCTTGTATGCAATATTATTTGCATTTACTATATCACATGTTCAGGAAAAAAGATAGAAAAATATTTATTTTTTTGTCGAAATGTGCTTATATATAAGTACCAAGTCTGTACTAAACTATACTCAGGGGCTCAATTATGTATAAACAGCCAATTCAAACCGGCAGGTTTGCACCAAGTCCGAGCGGGCAGCTGCATATCGGGAATTTATCGTCCTCTCTTTTGGCATGGCTCGATGCACGCAGCGTGGGCGGAAGACTTATCTTCCGCATGGAAGATCTCGACCCCGACCGCAGCAGCAGGGAAAGCGAACAGAGCATCATGCACGCTCTTAAAGCGCTCGGCCTTGACCGGGACGAGGGATATCCGGACGCAGGCTACTCGCAGAGCCAAAGAAACGAGAAATACGATGAGGTGTTTGACCTGCTTCTGCATAGGGATCTGCTCTACCCATGCTATTGCAGCCGCAGCGAGCGGCTCGCCGCCTCCGCTCCGCACCCCGGCGAGCACCGCAGCGATTCGGGCTGCAAATGCCGGCATTTGAGCCTTGCGGCGCGGCGTGAGCTTGAAGCAGCCGGGCGAAAGGCCGCATGGAAGATAAAAGTTCCGGATAAAACGATAAGCTTTTGCGACGGACATTACGGTGAATTTTCGGAAAACCTTGCCGACAGCGGTGATTTTATTATAAAGCGCTCTGACGGTGTTTATGCATATCAGCTTGCCGTTTCGTTTGACGATATGGATATGGGCGTTACGCGAGTCGTGCGCGGTCGCGATCTGCTTTCGTCAACGGCGCGGCAGATATGGCTCATTTCCGAATTAGGCGGCGATGCGCCGAAATATTATCACGCTCCTCTTATAGTCGGTGCCGACGGCAGGAAGCTTTCAAAGCGCTATGGCGAGCTTGGCGCCGAGGCACTTCTGAAAACGCACGCTCCCGATGAGATCATCGGTTATATCGCCGGGCTTTTAGGAGTCTCGGACGGCTCGCCGCATTCAGCCGCAGAGCTCATTTCCGAGTTTGACTGGGGAAATGTCAGCAAAGCCGATATACTCATATAGCTATAGCAAAACGGCTCTCTGTGAGAGCCGTTTTTACATTAAAAATCGTGTATTTTCACGCGCTTGCCCATTTTTTGCAGATTATTTGAAAGCTGCTTGAGTATCTGCATTTTGACGTTGAAGTTAATGGGCAGTCCGTCGTGCGCCGGATTTGCCGCATGGCCGATGAACATGTTTATATCCGTTGCATCCTCAAAAAGTATGCGTGCCGCAAGTGACGCGCCGTCCTTCTTATAGCACCATTTTTCAAAGCTGCGGTTATCCTTCACATAGTCCTTTGAATAGGCCAGAATGCGGTCAACGGTTATAATGCCCTCAGTCACAAGATCAATGCCCTGAACATGAGATATCGGCGGTATATCCGGATCGGGCGAGGTGTATTCCGTCTGCACCGTTGTGTGCAGATATTCCGCGGCGATCTTCGAGGTAGTTCCTCCGCAGACGATGTGCTTGCCTTCCTTTGCGAAAAACAGCGCCATCATGCGGTGGTTATCGCTGATATTCTCCGGTGGCCCTATGGCTATATTGACGGTCTGGCGCTGGCGGATCTTAACTATGCAGGTCGTTGCGTCATCAAAGGGCTTTCCGCCGTAGAGCTTGTTGGTCTCCTCCATCAGGAGGTTTGCAAGCACATTCGATGTAAGCCCCGATTCGCTCAGCGGCTCCATGAATTTTGCTATCGCATCCCTGTCCCAGGATGAGTTGAGCACACCGTTATCGCTTGCGTACAGCATGCCGTCGCTGAGCGCAATGAACATATCTCCGTCGGCAAGCTCGAAGCTTGAGCGGTATATCGTCTTTTCGCCGATCTTCATCGTCGAAAGCGGAAACTCATACTGCACTCCATTGCGGATGAGTATAACGTTCGGATTTTCATATTGGATTATGTCCGCATGGGCATTATCCTCAAGCCTTATTATCGTGAAGGTCGAAAAAGCCGTTTTCCGCTCGGAGCATATCGGCAGCGTGTCGGCAATGGTTTCGACAGCGTCGCGGATATCAAGCCCTGCGGCAAGCATGGTGGATATTATCGTTGATGTGAGCGTTGAGAGTATACTCGCCTTAACTCCGCTTCCAAGTCCGTCGGCAAGAACAACAATGGTCGAGTTTTCGTTTTCAACGATCTCGACATGATCGCCGCACAGCTGCTCGCCGTCGTGGTTAAGGCTCATATACGCTATCTCGCTGCAAAGATTATTCTTCTTCAAGGCTCAGCGACTCCTTCAGCCTCGTCAGGGCGATCTTAGTCTCGGCCGTAGTCTCGCCGAGGAGCGAGGCGATCTCCTGAACGATGCGCATCTGATTTTCAATGACGTTGTTGGTGATCTCCGCCGTTTTCTGACTTATGGCCTTGCGGCGCATGGACTCTTCCTCTTCCTCGGTGACGTCGGAGATGATATCGATAAGTATCTTTGACGAGCGGTCGTACACTATGGTCTGCTCAAAGTACTTTTCGTAATCGGAGAAGTATCCGCGCAGCTTTTTGACGCTTTTGCCCGTCTCAAGGCAGGTAAAAAACGGTGCCGTGTCGAGCACTCTTACAACGCTGTCGCCCAGAACGTCGGATTCGTGGCTGATATTGAGCATGCGCATGGCCGTTCGGTTTAGCTGCTGCACCTCAAGATCCTCATTGACGACAACAACGCCGCTGGGCATATTGTTGAGTATCTTGGTGCTGAAGCGCTCGGCCTTATCCATGATAAACGGCAGGCACATGCTGTAGTCGGCGGTGCCGCGGTAGATCGCGATAGCCTTGTCGCGGCAGGTGTTATAGCCGCAGGAGCCGCAGTTGAGCTCATCGGCCTTTGTGTTTTTGCCGAGCTTGGACAATATCTCGCGTATCTCGGCCTCGCTCGGAGTTTTTTTATGCACCGGGGTTCCGATATACTGCGTTCTCAGCTGCTCAGGCTCCGGCTGCGGAACGTCGAAATCCTCCTTGCCGACATTGCTCCAGACCGAGTATATATGCCGGATCGGGGAATTTATGTACTTTTCCATAATGGGGCCTTCTATGCAGCTTCCATCGCACATGGCAAGCTCGATAAAGCACTTGTGGATATTGCCGTTTTGGATGTCGTTTAGCGCATTCATGCAGTTTTTCGGACCGTTTGTCGCGATGCACTGATAGCCCGTGTCGGGTATATCCATGCTTCTTATTATGCCGCCCGTGACCGGGAAGCTGCGCGCCCTGCCGGGGAAGCTTTCGCCGAACTCGTGCTCGATCTCAATACCGGCGGATATGCGCATCTGGTCAAACTCCTCGAACGTGAGGACCGCGTCAACGCATGTTCCCTCGTACTCCTGCTTTTTTGCGACGCAGGGACCGATGAAAACGACCTTTGCCTCCGGCATGCGGCGCTTTATATCCATCGCGTGAGCTATCATCGGCGACACGACGGGAGCCAGATACTGCCGCAGATCGGGAAAATGCTTTTCAATAAGAAGGTTAAGCGACGCACAGGCCGAGGTTATGATAACATCCTGCTTTGCCTCGCGCAGCATCCGCTCGTATTCGCGCTTGACTATCGTCGCGCCTATGGCGGTCTCCTCGGCGTCGGTGAAGCCAAGCTCTATAAGTGCCTTGCGCACGGAGTTTGCTCCGCAGCCCTCCCAGCAGGCATAGAAGGACGGGTCAAAGCTCGCTATCACGGGCGCTTTTCCCTGAAGCATCACGCCGACCCTCTCGCGGTCATCAATGATCTCCTTTGCCTCCTGCGGACAGACAACAAAGCACTGACCGCACAGGATGCACTCGTCACTTATTATATGTGCCTGATGCCCCGTGAAGCGGATAGACTTGACCGGGCATTTTCTTATGCATCTGTGACAATTCTTGCAGTTTGATTTTTTAAGGTTGAGCACACTGGGCACAGCAGCCACCTCCTGTTTATCTTCACCAGCAAGTATAACATAAACCTCCACTTGCTACAAGTGATAATAAGGTGTATAATTTGTAAAGGTGATGATCAATGTTTCAGGAAGCAATTATAACAAAGAATCGTGATGACGGGCTTGCCGAGGTCGTCGTCGAGAGGCTCGGCATATGCGGCGGCGACTGCAACGGCTGCAACGAGTGCAAGTACGAGCACCTCATGAAATCCGTCGTGCAGAATCCCATTGGAGCGCATCGCGGCCAGCACGTTATGATCGAAACGCCGACGAAGGGCGTGGTAAAGGGCGCGCTTGCTATCTATGTTCTGCCGCTTGTTATGCTCATTTTAGGCTATGTCATAGCCGCGGCGCTCTCGCTGAGCGAATCGGTGTGCATTGCAGCCGCATTCGGCGCGGCGATACTCGGCATAGTGATCGCCATAGTTTTAAGCCGCGCACGGCACAGCGCCGATCCCACTCCGACCAAAATCGTGAGCGTTATCGAAAACGATGATTAAAACCGGTCGTCAAGACCGGTTTTATTATCGCAAAAGTCAAGAGTAAAAGCAGAAAAAACTAAAATATTTTTTCAGAAGGCTTCAAGCGGCTTCGGCGACGTATCTTTCAAAGAGCGATCCGGACGTTTCAAAGCCTAAAATCTCGCGCGGGTAATTGTTGATCCACGTTTCGACGCGCTGAATATATGCGGCGGTTACTTTCCGGAAGTCTGTTCCTTTCGGCAAGAACCGCCGTATCATTTTGTTTATGTTCTCATTCGTGCCGCGTTCGTATGCGCTGTACGGGTGGCAATAGTAAACCTTCGTGCGCTTCCGGTCTTTGCCGTAGACGGATTTTTCAATTCCGGCGCAATCCATGAATTCCGATCCGTTGTCAAACGTAATGCTTTTGAATATCTGTGAAAACTTCTTCCCGAAGCGTCGTTCTAACTTGTTCAGCGCCGCCACGACGCTGGCGGCGGTCTGATCCGGCATTTTGATAATAATTTCGTTCCGCGTCAAGCGCTCCGAAAGAACGAACAAGGTTTCCTTCGTCCGCTTCTTCCCGCATACGCAATCGCCTTCCCAATGTCCGAAGGTCTGCCGATCGTTGATTTCCTGCGGGCGTTCTTCTATGCTTTCGCCCTGCGGCGCGCGGGCGGCTTTCTTCCGCTCCACCTTGTCATACTTCCGCTTCCGCTCCCCGTGTTCCGGCAAGCTCTCGCGGCTGATCCCGTAGAATATGCCTTTGTCGATGTAATTATAGATCGTCTTTTCGCTGATCTCCGTTTTGAAGGTCAGCCCCAGCCGCTTGATTTCTCCGACGACGGCGGCGGGGGAATAGCCTTCTTCGCCGATCTTCTTTTCGATGAAGGCGGATAATTCGTAATCGTTGCCGATCTTCAATTCGCCGCCTTTGGCTTTTAGGTTCTCTTCATAGTGCTGTTGCGCGATCTCCGGCGAATAGCGTTCTTCGGTCGTCAAGTCGGAATTCAAATGCGTATAGCGTCCGCGCTTCAACTCCCTGTATATCGTTGTATTGTGGACGTGCAGACGGTCGGCAATCGCGCAAGGCTTCAAGCCCTCTTTCAAGCCTTTTTCGATTTTTAGGCGGTCTGTCCAAGTCAAGTGTTTGTGCATTCTTCCTTCCTCCAGCTTCCGAATATGACAAAAGGGCGGCATTTCTGCCGCCCTTCGCCCTCTCTGATTATCTGCTTGTGATATGCAATTCGCTTTTAAGCGCCGCTTGCAGGACGGCGGAAAAATTCACGCCAGCCCGCTCCGCTTCAAAGTTAAGCCATGAAGGAATGGTGCAATTCTTCTTCACGACGCGCATATCGTTCTTTCTGCGGTACTCCGCGAAATCAACGTCAACCAGCGAAACGATCGCGCCGGACGGCGCTTCGGCTTGTGCGCTTGCAATGCTCGACGCTTCCGGCAACGCTTCGCCGTCGTCCTGCATATCAATTCCCATAAGCCCGATTGCGTCCCGCGCCATCTCGATCGCGTCCGGAACGTCCTTGCCCTGCGTATTGATATTGAAATCGGGGACAAATACCACGATGAACTCTTTTCCCTGCGTCATAACGATGGGATATGCGTTTTTCATTCTGAATACCTCCTTGAAACTGTGCTATATATTATCGCCAAGGGCGGCGGGCTTATTTCAGCCCGCGCCGCTTGATGATTGCTTTTGCTAACTCTTCGTCGGTTTCTCTGTGCCTTACGACGCTTTCCCTTTGACCGTCCTTCACGTATATGTCGTGGTTCGCGCCGTGCCGCTTGAACTTCCAGCCGTTTCGTTCTAAAAGCTCGATAAGGTCTTTTGTTTTCATCTGCTGTCCTCCTTACATTTACTATTATACGCCCTCAATGCGTATATGTCAATAGGTTTTGAGAAAAAATTATACGTATTTTATGCGCCTATAAAAGATAAGCGGCGACGGGATCACCCCGCCGCCGTTATTCGTCTATACCTAAAAGCCAATTTACCGAAACGCCCAGCACTTCCGCAAATATCTTCAATTCAAAGTCGGATACGAAGCGCGTACCGATTTCAATTCGGCTTATGCTGTCCCGCTCCATGTTGATCCCTTTCAACTGTATTTGTGCGGCTAAATCCTCTTGACGTAGCCGCCGGACGACGCGCGCTTCGCGCAATCGGTCGCCGCAAATGTTCTTCTTGCCGTTGTAATCATATATCTTCATTGCCGCCGCGATCCCTCTTCATTCTGATTATTTGCAAACGGTGTGTAAATATTCCGCTTTATTCTTGATTTTAGCGCATGACGGGCGTATAATTGTGTTAAAGGTCAGAATGGGCGAATTCTGCCTTGAAAATTTACATTTAAGAAGGGGGATTTGCTCTAATGTTCGTCAGCTTTACAAAGACATTGAAGAAGATGTCCGGTTTCCGGCTGGGCTTCGGTGTGCGCGTGAATAAGCGAAACGCGCCGTTGTGGTGCTTCGCTATGCTCTTCGCCGGAATGTTCTATTTGATGTGGTATATGATTATCGGCGCGGGCTGGTGTCTGTACTTCTTCTTGTGGGCGTTTTACAAGATTTATTACTATCTATTCAAGGGAATTGCGGTCGGCTGTAAGAAGCTGTATCAACTCATTAAAGGAAAAACCGCCGCGCCGTCGGAAGCGTCTGTCGAACCGCCGAAGGAATGAACCAAACAAAAAATCCCCCGTGCAAGGCTCGAAAGCCCGCACGGGGGATTGTTCTTTATGCGGCGGAAGGCTGAAAGGGGAAGCGCGATCCGCCGCGCGGTCAATTACTCTTTGTTGCTGTCGGTATCCGCCGGAATGCCGGAAATAGTGAAGTAGTCCGGAAGATTAAAGACGGCGGCTTCGATCAGTTTATCCAGCGTTTCCGCGTCGATCTTGAAGCCCTTGCTATTTAGAAATTCAACAACGTATGCTTTCTTCTCTGCGCCCCTGCCGCTTCCGGTGTAAAGCTGTTCGGCGGCTTCGACGGCAACCGTTACCCACATTTTGATTTTCTCAAACTGTGCGGCGGTCGTCTTGCTTCTGATCCACGGGATCACGAAGGCGGTAATAATAGCCGCGATAAGAGCGATCACGGCGTTTGCAATGCTGGTAAGATCAATAGTCATTGTTTGTATCCTCGCTTTCTGTTATGTCGATTTTTTCTTTTTTCTTGATCCTGCCGACGATTACTTCGGCAAGACGCTTCATCATCATTGCGCCGCATTCGATCACGACGGCGCGGAAATACCATTCGATCAGAACGGTTTGTTCCTGCCGCGTGACAAGGAATGAAACGTACTGCGCGACGATGAAAGCCACCGTTGTAATTGCGATCACAATAACGGCTTTCGTTGCGAAGCGTTCGTCAGCCTTGAAGAAGCGGCGCTTCGCCACCCGCTTCCCGCTCGAAGGTTTGTTTTTCATTGCGTCCCCTTTCATAGCGCAATTAACGCACGGCGCGCGTTGTGTAACGCATACCGTGCGTTGTGCGTGTGTTAAACAAGCGTTAGATCATCGACGTTCACCGCCGCGACAACCGTTCCGCCGTAGGTAATCACGGCGCGCTTTCCGGAAAGCTCTTTGACGATGTGATCGCGGGAATAGACGAAGGAAGCAAGGCTTCCGCCGGAATAGGTTTTCGCGCCCGCTTTCACGCGCACTTTGCTTCCCGTTGTGATCTTCCGCGCCGATGTCCCGCCGGACGTGCCGGAATAGGTAATGAAAGCGTCGTCGTGTCCCGCCTTCTTCAACTTCTCCAGCATAGCTTCCGCGTTCTTCTTGACGCTGAACGCGCCCACTTGAACCTTGTAATACTTGCCGATCTGCACGATGTACGTATCGAAGCCTTCCTTTTTCAGCTTCGCCGCGAACGCCGTTGCGTTGTCCTTCTTCTCAAACGCGCCAAGCTGGACGCGGTAAAGGCTCTTCGCGTCGCCCTGTGGGTTCTGCTCCGGCTTCTGATCCTCTGCCGGAACGCCCAGCCGCCTGTTTACCTCCGCCGCGATCTCGCCGTGTCGGTTATACAGATAATCGCCGGGGCAAGCCTTGTTCGCGTAATCCCTGTGAACGGTCATATTGCACCCGTTCTTGTGGTTTACGCGGTCGTCCTTGCTTGTACTCCATACCAGCTTTTTGATCCCGTTCCGGCGGCAAATATCTTCGACAAGATCAAGAAGCGCCGCGTATGCTTTATCATTCACGGCGTATGGGTGCTTTGTGTCGCTTGCAACCTCGATCGTGATTGCGCGGTTATCGTTCGCCGCCGAAGAACTGCACCACGAACGATCGGCTTCATCGACGTAAAGCCCGATCCGCCCGTCGTAGCCGATCCCGTAGTTTGAACTTGCCTGTCGCGAAGTCGGCTTGAAGATTTCGCCGATCCTCTCGGCGGAACATTGCCCGACGACGCAATGAATTGTGATCGTGTCGATCTTGTGATTTCGTGGGCTGTTCTTGTTCGGTGAAATCAGCGTACACGAAATAAGTTTGCTATTGCTCATTGCTGAACCCTCCTTTGCAATGAAGAAGCGGCGGGGAAGCCCCCGCCGTCGCTGGTGTTACTCTGCTTGATCCATTCGTTTTTCGATGTGGTCAAGCCGCTTGTGTGCCTGTTTCGCCGACGCTTCAACGTCGGTCAAGCGCGTTACGAACTCCGTATTCGTCTTTCGCTGTTCCTTCTGCTCCGCCTTGATTTCGTCCGTGTTCGCCTTGATGTATCCGATCTCGGTTAAAACGGTCGCGTCGTGCTTCACATTGCTTTCCTTGTCCTTGTCCCTGTTACGAACAAAAGCGATATAGCCGAACACGATAGCGCATACGGTAGAAAAGACGGAAAGAACCGTTGTGAAAGTGTCCATCGTTGATCCTCCTTCCCGTTAGGCTACTTTTTCCCATTGCCACAAGCCCGCCGTGTCCGGCGGATAAACGCAATTCGGCATATCTGCTTTTGCAAGGTATACCGCGCCTTTGTAGCTGTAATACAAGCCGGAAACGACATTAACGACGATCCCCGCCGTTTCCGGATACGGGATCGGATCGTCAAGCGTTCCGGTCGCGGAAAGCTCGATCAAGCGATAGTACGCGAAGGTGGTTTCAACGGGATAAGCCGCCGCGTTCGACGTGTGCGCCGCTTTGATCTCGTAATACCGCCCGTTGTGCTTGATGATTTCGCCGACGGTGTTGTAAGCGTGATTGTCGGCGTATTCGTCGTATTCGATCACTTCCGCCGATTGCAGGATCGCCGCGTCGGAAATGACGTTCGTTCCGGCGGCGCGATCCTGCACGATCTGCGCTTTGAAGGATAGGGCAAGCAAAGCGGCGGTTTGCTCTCCCGCCGCTTTGACTTCCCGAACCTCTTTTTCAATTTCGGTGGAAGCTCCGCCGTTGCTCTTCTTGTGAATTACGCTCATTCAAAATTCCCCCCGATCCCCGATACCCAGCAAGCGGTCAGCGCGTCGCCGCGCTGGACGGTTACGCGGATATTCATTCCGTACTGTGCCGCCGTGTTGATCTTATTTGTGAAAACGTGTGCAACGCCTTGAACAACCGCGTTCGTGCAATCCTCCCAAACGGGGGAAGCGTCAAACGGATTGTTCGTCGCTTCAACCTTGAACGTGCCGCCCGCCGGAATATCTCGCGTTACCTTGATATTCGCGCGTGTAGGCTGGCTGTTGGCTTCCAGCGGCGTGGAAAGCGTGATAACGAAGCCCGCGATCGACTTCGTGAACGTCAGCGTCCGGACGGTGCTATTTCCTGCGCTGTCGGTCGCCGTAATTGTGATCGTGTGCTGGGCGTTCGTAAGCGCCGTGAAGGTATTTCCGGAAACGGAAAGCGTCTGCGTCGCGCCCAGCGTGATCGCGTTCTTCGTCGCGATTGTCTTTCCGTCGATCTTTTCAACAACGTTCACCGTGTCGCCGTCCGGATCGGTTACGCTGTATTGATAGGTGAAATCCCCGCGCTTCGTGCCAAGATCGGCGTTACTGCCGGAAATCACGGGCGGCTGGTTATGGATTACGGCAATATCTCCGCTTGTGGTGTACGCGGAATAATTGCCGTAGCTGTCCTTTGCGCGGACGCGGTATTTTAACGTGTTCCACGCGGTCGATACCGCTTCCGTGAACGTCCTGCTTGCGGACGCTTGAACCTGTGTCCACGCGCCGCTGTTGTATGAGCGCTCGAAACAATAGGTCAGCGCGTCGCCGTCCGGATCGGTCGCCGCCGCGCAAGAAATGTTGATGTTCTGCCCGCTGTAACACGTTGCTGGCGCGGTAATGCTGGGCGGCGCGGAAGGCGCGGAATTGTAGATTACCGTATAATTTCCGTCGCTGTTCAGACTGTCAGATACCAAGATAGAAGATTTAAGATTACAAAGCGGGCGAACGCCATAGTTGCCGTAGTACGCGTCGCTGTAGTACAAAGAGCCGCCCGAATTGACGCAGCGGACGCGGTAGGCGTTCGACGAATAAGGCGTTCGAAGCCACCAATACCAGCCCTTTGACGTGCTGAAATTGCTGTTCGTGTACTCCGAATTGCTCACGCATTGCGCCGTAGGATAAGCGACGCGGGAAGCGTCGTTGCTGAATAGCGCAAGAAGCGTTCCTTCTGCGATATTGTTTTCATTCGCAAGCCCCACCTCTGTGGTGGACGGAAGGAACATTTTTGACATTACCGTTTCATAGCTTCCGCCGTCGGTAACGGTATTTCTTGCGACGGTCTGCGTTGTTGTCAGAAGCTCCGCAACGAACTTCGGATCAAGCATAGCAAGGAAGCCCGCCCACGCGTCGTATTCGTTGTAATTGTTCCATACGTTCGCGTTTGTGGGCGGCGCGTCTGCGCTGTGCTTTGCGCTGTACCATGCGCCCGCCGCCGCGTTACTGTTCAGCCATTGCAGAATGTTTGAATATTGATAGCGGTTATTGCCGTATTGTTTCCGATCGCTGTTGCTGTTGCTTGCTTCCTTTGCGTCGAAGCACATTAACTGAATGATTTTTTCCGTAATCAGCGTTACGGAATTCGACGGGTAGCCGCTGTGGTTCTTGTCGGCGATCTTGAAAACGATCTTCGATCCGAAGCGCGATTGATACGCCGAAAGAACCGGAACTTCAATCTTCGCGCCCACCGTCAAACTGCCTAATGTTTTTGACATTGTGCCGCCTCCTTTGATTTCATTAAGCTGTTGTAATAATGATCCGTCCGCCGGATCAAGTGATAGCTGTTTCCCTTTTCGGCGTGTCCTCTCCAGCTTTGATAGGATTGTTCAACGGTCTTTGCGTCGATCCGTCCCGCCGCGTGAAGGGCGGCTAATTTCTTCAACTTCCGCTTCATATTGTTCTTGCTCCGGCGGCGCACCTTGCGGATCACCGCGCCGCTTTCGGTCAAGTATGTATGAAAGCCCAAGAAATCAACGCCGTGTTTCAAGGGAAAGATATTCGTTTTCGCATTCAGCGAAAGCCCGCGCGCCTGTACGAACGCTTCAATCTGCTTCCGGCACTCCTGCAAATATGCTTTGTCGTGATGGATCAAAAAGAAGTCGTCCATATAGCGCCCGTAATATTTGATACCCAGCTTTTCCTTTACGAAGTGATCCAGCCCGTCAAGGTAGAGAAGGGCGAAAAGCTGTGAAGTTTGATTGCCGATCGGTATTCCGACGTTGCCTTCGGTGCTGTCGATGATAAGATCAATCAGCCACAAAACGTCCGGATCGGTTATCTTCTCGCGGATTAAGGTTTTCAAAACGTCGTGCCGGATCGAATAGAAATACTTTGAAATATCGCCTTTCAGTATCCAGCCGTCAATTCCGTTCTTTCTGTAAAACCTCCGCATGAACTCTTGAAGCCTGTCTAACCCGTAATGCGTACCTTTCCCCACCTGCGACGCGTAGTTATCGCGAATGAACGATCGTGTCAAAATCGGTTCAAGCACGTTATCGCAAAGCGAATGTTGAACAACCTTGTCTTTGTAGCTGTTCGACATAACCACGCGGCGCTTCGGTTCGTATACCTCGAACGTGTTATACGGGGACATGGTATAGCGCTTCGTTCTGATCTGCGCGCTTAATAGGTTCAGCGCTTCAAGAAGATTAACTTCAAACTTTGCCGCCGCTCCTTTCCACCTCTTGCCTTGCCGCGCCTTTCGGTAGGCATTGTATAGGCTTTCAAAACTGTGTATCTTTTCAAAGTCTGTCATAATAAAAAATCCTCGCTGTTTATAACCTTTGCCAGCCGCCGGAAGGCGGTATGCTCCGGTATCGGCGATCCTGTATTCGTCCCCGCCGCGGATAGCGGCGACGGGATACACCTTCCTTTGATGGTGGTATTCTGCTTTCGGCTGTGCCTACTCGTTCACATAGTCCACCGAAGCGGGCGAACGCCATTGTTGCCGTTGTACGCGTTGTTGTTGTTCAAAGAGCCGTCCGAATTGACGTTGCGGACGTTGTTGGCGTTCGACGAATTAGGCGTATCAAGATGTACCCCGAACGTTTTTCAAGCTCTCGTTTTGTCCCGCTTCTTCCACGCGGTCGTCATGTACTTCACTTCAAGCGCAAGTTTTGACCAATATTCGCAACTGCTCATAGAAATAAAGCCCATTTCCTGCGAAAGCTCTATGAAAAATAGAAGCTCCTTGCAATAGGTCAGCGCCTTTGCTTGTAGCTTCTGCCGTTGTCTGTATTCCTGCGCGTCCCGAAGGTCTAATTCGTTCGCTTCAAGGACGCATTCGTAAATGTCCACCGCTTTATCCTGTATCCTGTTTACAAGCGTGAAGCGGTATTTCTTCGGGTAGCGCTCCGTCGAATTCGTGATCGTGAAGGTGTGCTTTACAAGGTCTTTCGCTTTCACAATCACGTTGAATTCCGTCGGTTCTTTCCGCTCCCGCTCCGGTCTTTGCATATATGCACCGTCCTTTCCGCATTCGCTCGATCATAGCGGTATCGTCGGCGCACCCGTCGAAATCGAAGCCCGCTTCGGTAACGGTCAGCGTTGCCGCGTTCCCTGTAACCGTTGTTCCTGTGATCTGTAATACCTCCGCGCCGCAAGCCGCGCATGGCGGGGAAAGCTCCGCGAAGATGTTTCCGATCACGCACGACAATTCCGCCGCCGTGCAAGCGTACCGCGTCAGCATTCGATCCTCTGCAAACTCTCGTTCCAGATGCCCGTAGACGTTACGCCGTCGAGATCATCGAAGAGGATCAAGAACGGATTTGTCGTAATGTCATTGAAAAGCACCGCTTCCAGCATATCCACGCGCGCGTCAAGCGCGTTCGTGATATTCAGAAGATTTGTTGCCGCGTTATCGTCAAGGACGTTTTGCAAGCCGTTAAACCATGCGTTGAAGTCCGCCGCCGCCTGTGTTTCAAAATCCGCCATGTGTTGCTCGAACGCTTCGTACTGCGTGTTACCCTGCAATTTCAGCGAATTCATATACGAAACAAGCGTGTTGTACTCCGCCGCCGAAAGGGATTGATATTCAGCGAACCACGCTTGAAGCTGTGCGTTAAAAGCCGCCGTGTCGATCTGCTGAACGACTGCGGCAACAACGCCGCAAAGCGACGTGTTCAAGCGCTGATCCGTGATCTTGCTTTGTGTGATAGCTGTTACGCCCGCGCCCACGTAGATGTCCGCCAGCGCAAGCTCGTAAACGTCCGCGTCCCTCTGCAATGCGGGCGCGGTAGGGGACGCGCTGAACGAAGAAGATTTGACCTTCACCGACATAACGCGGTTTGTCAAATCCCAGCGCACGACAACGCGATCAATGCGGTTCAACTGTCCGTCCGCCGTGTCAAGCTCGACGGCAAGATCGCCCGTGTTGAAGTAGAAGTAACCGTTGATCCACGCTTTGCCCGTTTTAACGTTCAGCTTCATTCCGTCGTTTGCAACGACTTGAAGCCCCGTCGAAGGGACGGGGAAAACGCCGTTCCCGATGAACGAAGCGAAGTATTCCGCCCAATCCTCCGCTTTGTACGTGCGATCGTGCGAAACGCTGTTGAAGAAACTTGATTTTTCCATGCTGTGAAGCCCTCCTTTATTTCGTAATCTGCCGAATTTGTGTCAGAAGCGCGGGCAAGCTCTCGCCGAAGGTAATATCTATTTCTTCGCCGCTGGTTTCGTAGGTTTCCGCGATCTCCGTTATGCGAACGTCAATGCGGACGTTCCAGCGCTTATTGATACACGTTACCCGATCGCCCAAATCGTAGTCCGTGCCGTACTTCAAATTCGCGTTCGTGTTGATCTTCGATCCGAAAGCAAGCGTTTCCGCGTATTGCTCCAGCTCTTCAACGCCGCGCGCGGAAAGAAGCGCTAAATATTGCGCGTTGGTAAGCGTTACGGTCTGCCCGCTCTCGTTTTCGTATTCCTGCACGATGTCCGTTGCATTGATGAAAACTTCGTCGCGGGAAAGCCCCGTCGAACTGCCGCCGACTTCGGCAACCTTCCGCGTTACGCCTTCCTTTTCCTCTCCGCCGACGTAAGCCGTTGTTTTAAGGTTTTCAACGCTGTTCGTGTATTCCTGTTCCACGATGTTGTCGAACTCCTGCGAAAAGATACAAGGCGCGTTCCCTGCGGTATTGCCCGCCGTAAGATCGCGCCCTTCGTAAACGGAAAAGGTATGCTTGCCCGTGCGGGCATTTGTCAGAACCCGAATACCCAGCTTCGCCGCCTTCGCCGCCGTTTCCGCCGCAAGCTGGGCGTTCGCGTACTGCTCCGAAGTATAGTCGATCTGCCCGCTTCCGGTGTCTGCGTCGGTCGTTGATATGCTGAAATTCGGGATATTGCGCGCCGCTCCTGCGTTCGTGCAAGTCTGCTTCACAATGGCGTATAGAATGTTCTGTGTCGTGTCCTTCGTGATGATCTGCGTTGTCAAAATGCGCTTGCCGATCCACGAAAGAAGGAACTTGCCTTGAACCTCTATTTCCTCCATGCCCTGTGAATTCTTCGTGATGTGAATATAGCGGATTTCCGCCGCTTCGTTGCCGCCGCGCTTGATGATGATATTTTCCTTCACCAGCAAGCGGGCGTGTTCCTCCGTGAAGGGAACAAGCAACTTGAATTCGCCGCAACTCCAATAACGCCGCGTCCATATCAAGGACGAAATCTTTTCGACGATCCCTTGAAGTGTCATATCGCGGCTATAAACGTATAATTCCACCGCGCTACACCCCCAAATACAAGTTATTGTGATAGATCGAAACTTCGAGATTTTCGGCGTTCGCGTCCGCTGAATAACGGAAGAGATTGTCGCCCACGGCGATCTGCAAATACGAACTATCAACGTCGAGATAGCGGAACGCGTCTGTAATCGTGCCGCCACGGTTCAGCTTCACGGCTTTTTCACCGTAGCCCGTGGAAACGGTTAAAACGTCGCCCGCTACAAGCGAAATATTCAGCTTGATAAACTCCCGTGTATCGACGTTCAGCAATACGGGATTTGTAACCGCGCCGATCGCGCGGAACTCGATCCGGATACCGCTTTTCACGTCGCCGGAATTGTAGACGTTCACAATCAGCGACGGCTGGCGATAGCCGATTTCCCAGCCGTCGTAAAGCTCCAGCCCGTCCGGAACGGGGAATTCAAAGCCGCCGATCCACGTTGCTATGTCCTCGCGCGTTTCCGTTTCCTCTCTCCAAAAGGGATTAAGGCAAGACAAGCTAACCGTGAATTGCTCGAAGATCGGCTTTCGCTTGAAGATCGGCGCGTCGTCGATCTTGCACCCGATCACCCGCCGGAAGTCGCCGAAAACATACGTCAACGTTGCTTCGTACTGCGGATTTAATATGCGGTTCAGCTTCCGGCGTAGGTTCTGCGCCGCTTGCTTGTCCCGCTCCTTGATGTATCCCACGATGTCAATATCGCGGCTTTCGATCCGATAGCCCAAGTATGTGTCGCCGTCCTGCCCCATGCTGTTGGTGCTGTAAATAGCGTTCCGCACGTCGGAAAGTCCGGTAACGTCCTTGAAGTTTACGTGATACGAAGAAGCGGGGGAAAACTCTATGCTTTCCCCGCGCTCGTTCGTGTAGATCAATTTTTCTTGTGTCCTCATGCCATAACCTCCCGCGCAATCTGCCGGAACTGCCGCGCCGCCTGTCTTTGCTGTTCGGCGTAGCTCGTTTCGTTCGCATAGATGTTTTGCACGACTTCAACGGAAGGCGTACCGCCGCCGCGCGTGTCGCGTCCCTCTCCGGAACGGAATTCCGGAACGGCGTTCGACGTTTCGCGCCGGATCGAACTTTCAACGTCGCGCATTTCGCGGGCGAAGCCTTCGCCCAAGCCCTGCGCCATGTACGAACCGATACGGGCAAAAACCTTCGACGGGGAATTGATGTCCATTTCCTCTTCAACCGCCGCCACAATATCCCTCATCATAGAGCGGACACGGCTTTCAAGCCAGCCGGACATATTTTGAAAGCCCTGCCAAATGCCGCGCACCATCTCTTCGCCCGCCGCCGTGAACTCCGATACGTAAGAGCGAAGCGCGGTAATAACGGGCTGAATGATTTGTGCAACCTTGCCCGTGATCTGCGGGATACCCGCGATCATTCCTTGCGCTATGCTCTTGTCGATGTTCGTTCCTTCGGTTACGAACTTTTGATGTTGTGCCGTGAATGCGGTAATAATGCTTTGCGCGATCTGCGGTACTTTCTGCGTGATCTGCACGATACCCGCCACCATGCCGGAAGCTATGTTTTTGTCGAAGTCCTGTCCGGCTTGATTGAAACGCTGGGCTTGCGCCGTCAGTCCGGTAATAACCCGCTCGACGATCGCGTTCACCGCTCCGGACAAGCCTTCAATGTTCGCAATAATGCCGTTGTTCACGGCGTTTACTGCTTCCGCCGCCGTCAGCGCGCCCGCTCCGCCCATTGCGGCGGTCATATCGCCTTCAACGCCGCCCATGTTGTCGGTGAAGCCTACGCCCACGCCGTCCGCCATGTTGCCGCCGATTTCAGCGAATACCGTTGACGGGGAATGAATGCCGAAGAAGTCCTTGATACCCGAAACAAGGGACGAAGCCCAGCCGGATACCTTTTCCCACAACCACGAAGCCGCCCCGCTGATACCTTCCCACAAGCCGTGAAGAAGGTTTGCGCCCGCGTTTATCATTTCGCCGCCCAGCGACGCGAACGCTTGCACAATGCCGGAAACAATCTGCGGAACTGCCTTCACGATTTCAACTATGATCGTCGGCAAATTCTGAATGAGCGCCACGAAAAGCTGAACGCCCGCCATAATGATTTGGTCGATGTTGCCGATCAGCGCGTTTACAATTCCGCTTATGATTTGCGGGATCGCTTGAACGATCGTCGTTATAATCTGCGGCAATGCCTGTATGAGCGCGACAAGAAGATCAATGCCCGCTTGAATGATAAGCGGTATGTTCTCCGTAAGCGCCGTGATAATGCCTTCAATGATCTGCGGGATCGCTTCAACAATCGTTGTGATGATCTCCGGAAGGGCGGTAATTAACGCCGTCAGAAGGTCGATACCCGCTTGAATGATCTGCGGGATTGCGGAAAGCAAACCGTCGATCAAGCTGGTTATCAACTGCGGAAGCGCCGCAACAAGAACGGGGATCGCGTTTATAATGCCTTCCGCCAGCCCTGTTACAAGCTGTAAAGCCGCGTCGATCAGCAACGGGATATTGTCGATCAGAACTTGCACGATGTCCGTTACAAGCTGAACCAGCGAAGGAACAAGCGTCGGCAACGATTGAGCTATGCCCGTAGCGATATTCGCGATCATCTTCACCGCGAATTCAAGGAAGGTCGGTAACATTTCCGTTAGCTTTTCGATCGCGAACGTAACCATACCCAGCAAGCCGTCTGTGAAGTCCTCCGCCGCGCTCTCTGCACCGGAAAGCGCACCCGTCAAGCCTTTTCCGATAAGCTCGACGAACGGCGTTATTTCCTGCAAAAGCTCCGCCGCAAGCTGTTTCAGCTTTGTAATGATCGGTTCAGCAATCGCGCCCAGCGCCGCCATAGCGCTGTTCAGATTTGCTGTTGCCTTCTGCGCGTCGATAATGTCGCCGTTTACCTCTCTGTACTTGTCCGCCGCTTCGGAATAAAGCCCGTTCAACGTGGACGTGATAAGGGCTTGCCGCTCCTGCTCCGATGTGCAAGCGTCAAGGCTGGCTTGAAAATCATCTTCGGAAACGCCCGCCCAATTCAGCGCGTCGGCAAGATTACCCGTGATTGATCCCGTCTTTGCCGTTTCATTCGCGGCTTCGGTCAAACCTTCAATCGGTAAGCTGTCGCCGAATGTCGCGTAAACGCCCGTGCAAATGTTTGTCCAGTCCGAAAGCTCTTTTTCGTTCGTAGTCAGCTTCGCAAGGTGGGCGGCGGCTTCCGTTGCCTGTCCGTCGTCGCCAAGAACGCCGTACAACTCCGTATAGGTGTTTTTCGCGTCTTCTGCCGAATGTCCCGCCGTCGTGAAGCTGGTTTCAAGTTTACCCATGTTTTCGCGGGCTTCGCGTGTTTCTTCGGCAAGCCCGAAGAATGCCGCACCCGCCGCCGCAATCGCCGCACCCATAGCCGCGCAAGCTGCGCCGATCGCCTTTCCTGCTTTGCCGACGGTTTCGCCGACGCTCTCCCAATCCACCTTTGAGCTTTTCAGCTTTTTAGAAGTGTCGTCGATTTCCTTTTGAATTTTCACCATGTCGGCTTTGGTGTTGTTCAGATTTGTTTGCATTTTCTGATATGCGGGATTTGTCGGTTCTATACCGTTATCGCGCATTTTCTTCAATGCCTTTTCCGCCGCTTCTGCTTTCTTCGCCTGTTCGTCGAACTGCTTTTGTAATAGCTTCTGTTTCGCGGTCAGCGCTTCCACGCTGTCTGCGTTGTCGGCGAATTCCGCCGTCGTCAGCTTCATTTCCGATCCGATTTCGCGAAGGGAAGAATTTATGTTAGTGCAAGCGGCGCGATACTCTTTTTCGCCTGTAAGGTCGATTGATGTTTTGATCTGCTCTTCTTTCGCCATTTATATCCCTCCCAGCACGTCGTCAATATCAACTTCTTTCGGAACGGGCTTGAAACGATCCGGATTGAATTCACGATGAATTTTGAAAAGCGTCAAAATTTTATACGGTGTCATGCGCCATACTTCGGCTTCGCTCCAGCGAAGAAGCGTTACGCCGATATAAAGAAGGCGGGCAAGGTCGATTATTCCTTGCCCGCTGTTGCGTTTTTTTCGATGTCCTCTTCGTCGTCCTCTTCCTCTTCGTCCCGTTCGGGCGGTTCGGGCGTTCCGTTGTTGCCCATAGAAAAGGATTTGAAGATCGCCGCTTTCACGTCGGCGAAATTGCCCGTATGAATGAGCTTGCCCACCTGTTTTTCGGTAAGCGGTTCTTCGTCGTCCGCCGCGCCCTCATTCAAAAGCACGGTCAGAAGCCAGCGAAGATTTTTAATGCTGTCCTTGCCGGAAAGCACGGTATCAAGGCGATCGAAGCCGCCGAATTTGTCCTGCATTTCGTCGATCGCGTTCAGACTGAAAAGAAGGTGTCTTTCCTTGTCCAGCATGATCGGGAAACGTCCGTCTTTAATTGCGCTCATAGCAGAATAAGGCGGGAAGCCTTTTCAGACTTCCCGCCGTTCCTCCTTTCGATATTCGATTAACCGCCCGCGTTGTTAGGCTCACGAACGGAAGTGAACCAAGCCGTCGCCACGCTGTTCGTAGGCTCTGCGACGTGTTCAGCCTTCCACAATCCGTCGGAACGCTTGATAAACTGTCCGACGATCTCCGGCGTAGTAAATTCGATACTGTCGCCCTTCGTGGTGTAGTTTTCATCGGGGATCGCGAATTTGACCTTGTAAAGCCAAATGTACTTGTACGTTCCGCCCGCCTTCTTCGCGCGGAAGCCGATTGCGGTATAGGGCGCTTCGTCGCTGTCAGAACCGTAAACAACCTTGTCCGTGTCCTGCTTCTGTCCAAGCAGGGCGGCAAGATCAGCCGGAAGAAGATCGTTCACGTTCAGCGTGATTTCTCCGGATACGAATTCTTTTACAACTTCGTCCGCGCCGTCGTCGGCGTAAAGGATCGCTTCGGCGACTTCAACGGAAAGCTCCGCCGAAATAGCTTTCGCCATACGCACGGGCGTTCCGTATTCCTCCGCGCCGGACGTGCCGATCGTGATGGGTGCGCGGTAAAGATCGCGCAAACCGATTGTTGCCATGTGTCATACCTCCATATACTTGATTTCAACGGGAACGTGGTAATATCCCGTGTCCTGTTCGTATGTTTCCGCGTCTATCGTGATCGCGTAGAACCCCGCCGCCTTCAATGCTGTTTTCAAGCGTTGAAGAATGTCGATGTAATCCGTTTTTGAATAGACGTGTACTTGATACGTGAATTCCTGCGCGCCCTCTTCATCGTCTGAAAAGAACGTGTCGCGCCCCACGACAAGCTGATAGACGATAAAGCAAGCCGCCTTCCCGCCGTATTTAAGGCGTTCGACGGGAACGCCCAGCTTTTCAAGCTCCGCTTTTAACAAGCTGTCAACGTTCTTCATTTTGCTTTTCCTCCCATACGCGGCGCATTTCCGAAACAACGTCGTCCGCCGCCTTTTCATTCGCCGCCGTGAACCACGGGCGCGCGGGCATATTTGAACGCCCGTAATTAAGGACGAAGCCTTTTTCCGCGTTGCGTACTCCGTGCTTGTCCTTTCCGTTCGGATAGATTTCAACCCGTTTTCCGCCGTCAATCTCTTTCACGGCGGATACTTTGATGGACGCAAGAAGCGCCCCCGTGCTTCGTCTGCTGTTGAACCTTGTCTTGATCTCTTCTTGCTGTGCCTTCTGCATTACTGCGCCACCCGCTTTGAGCATTTCCGGCACGGCTTCTTCAACGATCGCGTCTTGCCGAAGCATTGCTTCTTGTACGTCGTCCAGCCCGACAACGTTAAACTTCGCCATTGTTGCCGCCCCCTTCCGCTTCCGGAAGATTAACCAGCGTCAACTCTGTAAATTCTCCGTTCCCGTGCGTGTACGTCCGAAGGACGCGATACCGTTTCCCGCTCGAAACGGGATATTCCACGATCTGCTGTTCCTCATACTCGAAGGAATGCACGTCGAATTTTAATTCCGTCGTATAGCCCGCCTGTTGCGCCTTGTAGAACTCCGAAAAGCCCACGGATTTCTTGTCAGCGAAAACCGTTGTCGCGGTTTCTGTGCGGGCGACGGGGAAGCCGTGTTCGTTCGTGCGCGGCGAAGGTTCAGACAAGGCAACCAATGTTATTTGTTCGCCCCATCTCATTTATTTGCCCTCGCTTTCTTCGGTGTAATCAGCGGTCAGCGACAAGGCGCACTTCAAATAATCGTATGCGTTGCGGTAACGCTCCGCGTCGTCATTGAAGCCGAATTCCGCCTTTGCATAAAGCACAACCGCCCGATCAAGAAGGGGATCGCCCAGCGTTTTACTGGACGATCCCGCTTCCGCCGGAATGTTGATACCGACAAGGCGAAGATCAGCGATCGCCGCGTTTATGAGATCGGAAACTTCGCCGTCAAGCGCCGTCCCGCTCAACCGCAACGCCAGCTTTACCTTGTCAAGCATTTGTCAGCCCTCCCGCTTTAGGCGGTCGCCTTGACCAGCTTCACGATGGCTTCGCCGATAGCGGGCGCGCAATCGAAGATCGCGATACCGCTATATTTGTAGCTGTTCGTGTCGATGTCGTAGGCGCTCTTCACGCCGATATTTTCGGCAAGGTTCGCGCAAACCTTCTTGAAGTCGCCCAAGAAGGCTTCGTGATCCGCGACGTAATCGGACAGAAGAACGGGATAGCCGTACACGAAGTACGCGTTGTTCTGAACGGTTACAATGTGGTTCTTGCTGTTGTCCTGCAACGGCATAAAGTCGGTGAACAAGGTTTTCTTGTTCATAACGAACTTGCCGTTACGGTCATAGCCGGAAGGCAGAAGCCCGATCAACGTCTGCACGTTTGCGGCGGTAAGCGCGCCCGTCTTTGCAACGGTAACGCTGTTGGTCGCGCCCCAAGTGTTCGCGTTTTCAATGCCCTTCGGCTGGGAAGAACCCGTGCCGTTGATAAGCAAATCTTCGACTTTGCGGGCGATAGCTTCCGCCAGCATATTGACGATCCAGCTTTCAAACGCGGTAATGCTCATAGTCATTACAGTATCGGAAATCTGAACCAGCTTGACGATCTCGTAACCGGAAAGGGAAACGGTGGTCAGCGTGTCAGCGGCGGCGGTAATGCTTGCGTTCTCGGTGTGGATCGCGGCGGCGTTGTTCGTGCCTTCGATCGCGAACTTTACAGCGCCCTTGACGTGCAGAAGGGTGACTTCATTCAGCATAGGCGCAAGCGTCTTTACCTTGCTGATAATCTCGTTCGCTGTCTGCGTCGGGATAACCTCCGCACCCGCGCCGCTGGCGTTGCTGAATGCGCGCTTCTCTGCGTCGTTCAGCGGAAGGCGGCGAATGTTTTTCAGCCACGCGGAACGATATTCGGGCGTACCGAAGGGATCATCGGGCGCGGCGTTGTCGTCGCCGTTGTTCTGCTGGAAGGAACGGGAAACAATGCCCGCACCCTTCGCGATATTGTCAAGAATGCCGTTGCGCTTCTCTGCGGCGGCAATCAGTCCGGCGCGCTCTTCGGTAAGCTGTGCGGTTTCCTGCTCCAGCGCGTTGATTTCCTCGGCGGTCATGCTCTCACCACGGGCTTCAATGTCCTGCTTGATAGCCGCAAGACGGGCTTCAATCTCTTTAATTCTCATTGTGTTAAACCTCCATCATAAGTTTGATTTTTAGGATTTGTGCCTTCCGCGCTAACGCCTCCCGCTTCTCTGCTTCGATCACTCCGTCGAAGTAGGAACGCGCGGAAATATCGGTATCGGCGTTCGCCGGATAACTCACGGCGGAAACGTCGTAAACCTTCTTGATCTTCAAGATCGTTCTTGTGTGCGTGTCTTTGTTATATGCGTCCTCGGATACCGTGAACGCCCACGACATTTTGCAAATTAAGCCCGCGTCAATGCTTGCATATAGGCGCTTTGCTTCTTCCGTAAGGCTCAAATTTGCCGCAATAAACAAGCCGCTTTCCTGCGGCTCTAAAAGCAGGGAAGGCGGCTTGTTCTTTGCCATCTTGTTTCGGGCGAAAACCATACCCGAATGATCGAATTGCATAATAACGTCGGATAAGTCCGCGCCGACAAGCGCGTTCCGGTCGATCACTTCGCAATATTTGATCCCGCCGTATTCGTACATAACATACGGTTTATCAAACGTTGTCGCGAAGCCTTCAACGTAAAAATCGGTGTCAAACCTCTTTTCCGTCGTCCCCTGCGGGATCATCAACGGCTGGAACATTTGTCGGTACTCCCGTTCCTTCACTACCGGCATTTGGTGTAACCTCCTTTCCCAATTCTGAAACTTCCGCGTATTCCTTGCGG
>OLXC01000142.1_pt1 | contig 24765 bp, 6 predicted proteins | sample 1673851 | NCBI WGS metagenome assembly OLXC01 (sample SAMEA103958130, study PRJEB25191) | human gut metagenome | biome: human-associated habitat [ENVO:00009003]; feature: intestine environment [ENVO:2100002]; material: feces | place: Germany | collected 2013/2015
TTGTCATTGCGAGCGTAGCGTGGCAATCTCCCGGAAGGGCTACCTTGTGAAAGAATGGTGATTACCAAACGATTGCGATGACATGCGCTGAGTTGCGCGTATAAGACTAAGGTCAAGCGGCAGAATTGTTCGTGGCGGAAAAGTTTGGTTTTTGTCGGGTTTTGCGACGAAATTTGGTTTTTTTTACAACTGTCGCAAATTATTTTGCTTTCGTTTGCGGTTTTTAACGCTCGGAAAACACAACATATTGTGGTCGGAAAAATTTTGGAAGATTTTCGGTATTTTTCGTAGAAAAAAGTAACAACATTGTATTGACGGCAGGCATTTTTTCTTGTAGAATATAATTATCTATATATGTGAAATTGTGCAGGCCACGTTTCACGCACGCATATATATGCGCATAAGGAGGCTATTATGAAACGCAACTCGATTTACAAGAAAGCGTTGGTGCTTGCGGCGGTGCTCGCCCTTGCGCTGATTCTTCTCGTAGGTTGTGGGCAAACGACGAGCGGGGATTCCAACCTCAATCAGTTCGTTAAGCCCGACACCGGTTCGCAACAGCAGACCGAAACGGTAAAGACGGCATTGTCCGGTAACGCGGCACGACAACTGTTGCTGACCTCGATTATCAACGCAAAGACGGTCGAGCCGAACTCAAGGTACATAACGTTCTCGTTCGCACCGTACGTTTACGTCGAAAAGGAAGGCAAGACGGATAAATACATCGTCAAAGTCAAAGGTTCCATCGACACTCTCGGCGGACGCGATGACAAACAATATCCCGTCAACGAAAGCGTAATGACCTTTGAAGTGCTGAAAGAAAGCGCCGACCTTACGACGGTTGTCCTTGGCATTTACGCAAAGGGCGGCGATATGTATATCGACTTCAACGACTATGAAACGGGCAAGGCGGTGCATCGTTACTACGTGTCCGATTCGGATATCGCATACGTAGTGGGGCTTTTCAAGGATATTCTCAACCAACTGAAAATCGAAGAAGTGTTGACGGATTACGACCTTGGCAGTCTTATTAACGACGCAGGCGTTAAAAGTCTTATTTCCACCATTTTGGGCACGGACAGCGACGATAAACTCACGCTGTTCAATATCATGCTTTCCCTTATTTCCGACAGCGGAAGTATTGACGATGGCGGCTGTTACTCTGTGACCAACGCCGACGGTTCGGTCGATCTCGTGATGCCCACGAAACTCAACGCGATTTTCACGAATAAGACCTTGCTTGAACAAGTCGGTAGCATTGTCGACGGCTTGTTGGGCAAACAATCCGACATTATCCAAGGCGTCGTCAAATTCCTTGTCGGCGATATTTTGTCGGGCAAAAAGACGCTGAACACGGCGTTTGTCGCGAATATCAGCAACAACCGTTTCCAGAAACTTGCTTTGAACGTCGTCAGCACGAAAGGCGGCGTTGACAAGACGATGGAACTCGGCGTAGGCGGGCTTTCCAAATCGGCGGACTTCGCAAACGAAGTCAAAAATTCCATGCCCGAACTTGTCAAAGCGGACAGGAAGAATTACAGTTTCACGACGCTCAGTGCCGACCTTAAGATAAATCTCGACATTGCAAAACAAGAGTACAGCATCGAAAACATCGACGGCGCCGTTGGCGGCGCGATTGCCAAAGCCCTTGAAGGCATTACCGGCACGGAAATTTATAAGAAATCCGATGCTATTCAGATTCTCGAACCGCTCCAAATCAGCCTCCATCTCAAATTGCGTGCGGAAATCAACCTTAAAGATAACAAGAAAACCCGTGCAGTCATCGAACTGAACGGAAAAGATAAGAAAGGCAACGACAGGACCTATCTCGGTCTTTACTACATCGGCGCGGACAACGCGCTTTATGCCGATATGTCCGGACTCGGCGGCGGCAAAGCGATGATCCCCGATATCAACCTTAATCAGATTCTGAAAGACCTTATCGCGGCGAAAATCCCCGAAATCCCCAGCATAATGGAAATTATCGGCGGCAAAGGTTCGGGCGCGGCATCGGGCGACGTCATTAACGCAGGGCTTATCGAAGCGGTTCAAACCGCAATGGATAACGGCGAACTTGTCGTGACGCACTACGGTCTTGCGGCGGGCGACGAAGATTCGGCTGCTGTCGAAGAAACGGCAAGCCTTGACATCATGGCGCTTATCGGCTGCTTGAATATCGTCAAAGGCGACTCGACTCCGCTCACGGTGGAAAGCATTTCCGCAAGCCTTACGAAAGACGTAATCGCAGGTCTTATGGGCAAACTCGGAATGAAACTTCCCATTGACCAACTTGACCTTAAAATTTACCAAACCCGTGAAGATTACGAAGCGGGCGAAGAAGGCTGGAAAATCGACGTCGCCGTCAATATGGCGACCGAAGAACGCGGACAAATTCTCGGCGCGAACGTCGGTTTGTTCCTTAACTACGGCAACCCCGATCCTTCGCTTGACGGATATCTCAAAGGCAAGGAATTCAAGAGCGCCGAAGAAGGTGGCGAATATATCAACGCCGGTAAATTAACCTACAAAGACGGCGAATTCGACTTTGACCTGTGGGTAAGTGTCGGGCTGGAACTCGAACTTGAATTCAACATCAGAGAAAACAGCGTACTTGACCTTTCCGCACTCGGAAAGCTTTTGTACAATCTTGCGTTGAAAGTGCAGTCTCCCGACGGCGTCAATGCGAAATTCAACCTTAAAATCAACGCCAACGCCAACGTAATGGCACTTGTAAACGCGATTAAGAACGGCGCGGACGTTGCAACGATCCTCGGCGCAATCGACGCACGCATCGACATTACGACGGGCGAAGGACAAACGGCAAAAACAGCCGTATTGCTGCTTGAAGACGGCATGCTTTATCTCAACAGCAGCGACGGCGAATTCAGAAATTATAAAATCAATATTTTGGAAGCCCTTGGCGGAAACTTCAAACTTTTCGGCAAAGACGTTTCTGGCACCGGCAGCGCACTCGCATCGGGCGAAGGCGATACAACCGAAGGTGAAGGCGGCGACGCTCCCGCAACCGAAGAAAAGGCGAAGTTCGATATCGTAGGATTGCTTCTTGCAAACATTAACTGCATTTCCGTAAACCGCGACAGACTGGAAGTTGCGATTGCGGATACGCTTATCACCGCGCTTCTTAACGGTCTGGGCGTCGATACGGAAATCGTGAAAGGGCTTAATTTCTCAAACAGCGGCACCGCGATTTCTCTGGAATATGACGGACTTAACCTGTCGAAACTCTGGCTGAAAGCAAACGTAGGCATTCAGCAGGGCGACAATGCGGCGCTCGGTCTCGGACTCGGTCTCGGACACATCGTGCTTACGGTCGGTCAGCGCAACCTTGCCGCACTTGGCGAACGTAATATTCTGGAAGACGAATATCAGGATCTTTTGAACGGCGGCAACGTATATCTCGGACTCGGCGCGGAAATCGACGTAGCGCTTGACGACGAAACTTACGTTCTTGAAGACTTGCTGGGCGCGCTTGTCGCGAACTTCGCGCTTGGCACGACAATCGACATCAAGGACGAAATCAAGGGCGGTTTGACCTTCAACATCGTTGCGGATATCGACATTTCCAGCAAACCCGACCAGAACGATTCCCGTATTCTCATCGAAATCAGGAAAAAATCGAAAGATGAAGAATCGAACGGTAAAGTCTTCCTTGGCCTTTACTATGACCAGAAAACCACGACGCTGTATCTCAAAACGGAAGGCGGCACGATTATTCAGCCCGTCGCGTTGAAATTCGACCTTATCGGGCTCCTTGAAGGGCTTATCAACAAGGGCGACGGCACGGCGTCTGCGGACATCGACTTGTCCGAACTCAACCCCGTAATTCTCCTTGGCAACAAAGGCTTGCAGATTAAGGTAATGACGGGCGTTATGAAGCTCCTTGTCGGCGTGCTTGTCGGCGATATGAACGATTATATCGAATACAATGCGGGCGCAACGAGCTATAAATACTACGCTTACGACGCGAACACCGATTATACGATTTTGCAAAACGCATATCCTTTGGCAAATCCCGTCGGACAAAAAGACCTGTATCAGAGAAACGTCGATAAATACGTTTACGAGAACGGCGAATTCACGCTTAATAACGATTACGTCGAGGGCGACTTCTTCGTAAAAGCGAAAGAAGGCAGTTTCTTCTACGTATTGAAAGACAATGCTACGGGTATCGACGAAAAATACTTTGAAAAGAACGCCGACGGAACTTTGAAAGAGTTTGCAAACTCCGGCAGAAACTTCACGCTCATCGACGCTTCTAATAAGGATATATACGCGAGCGCGCCTAAGTACTATCAATCCGAATTCAAACGTGCGGACACTCTCATGTTCGATATGGATAAGGACGTGATGGAATTTACGAAAGGCTTTATTCCCGCGTACAACAAGACAAGCGGTCTTACCACCTACGTCAAAGTGGACGCTTCCAAACAGGAAGTCGCTCTTTACGAAGTCTTCACGCAAGGCTACACGATGAAAGACGTCTTTGACGAAAACGGCAAACCCACGGGCGAAACCAAGAGAATGGAACTTAAACTGCCCGAACTCGGCGCATCCATCGTCATCGGTCAGATCGAAGACGGCGACGTGTCCGTGGTTGAAGGCGGCACAAAATTCAGCGGTATCGGCATCGGTATCTTCATCATGAGAAACGGTCAGTCCGATCCTCACGGCGTTCATTACGTAAAGATCGCGGCAGATGAAACCTACACCGGCACGAGATACAATCTTGTCGGCGGCGAGTATCAGGAATCGGAAGACGGCGAATATAAGCAGGTTGCAAACACCGCCGCAAACGTCGCAATCAAACTCGGCAACATTCAGCTTTCCGAAAAAACGTTCAAGGAAAACTACGGAGTAACCTTTGAACAGTTCATCGACGGTCTGCAAAACGAAAACCTTCCCCAAGCGGACGCAACGAATATTGCGGACCTTACCGTATACGTCAACGTGGAAGCGGGCATCGAAATCGGCGCGGATCCGACCACGGGCGAAACCAAGTGGGAAATCGGCGGATTGCTTTCAGGCGTCGTCAAAGGTAATGAAAAAGTCCCCAGCGCGCTTGCAAACTTCCTGAAATCGTTGCTCATTAAATTCAACGTTCAGGAAGCATTCAAAGACGTAATCGGTCTCAGAATCGCCGGCAACGTGAACATCGGCGCGCTTTTAAGCGGCGACACAAAAGACACGATGCAAATCGTCAAGGCGCTTTTGATGAATAGCGACCTTGCGGTTGAACTCACCGACGACTATCCGTGGGCGGCAACGAAGAATACGGTTGTCGGACTTTACGTCACGGAAGGCACGATTTACATCAACATCAACGGCGAAAAGACCATCAAAGGCACCAAACTCAAAATCGGCGTAGATAAAGTTCTGGGTATGGTGGGCGGCGCGTCCACGGGCGCACTTGCATCGGCGGATCTCGGCGTTGAAGGCATACTTTCAATCATCAACAACATCGTCAAAAAAATCAGCATTTACAGAAACGACGAAGCGTCGGGCATGACGATTTCTCTCAGCAAGAACATGCTGGGCGCGATTCTGCAACTCGTTGCGGACATCGACGGCGTTGACCTGGAACTCAACGAAACGAACAGCTTTATCGAACTTAATACGAAAGTTACGGATAAAAATCCGCACCTGCTGCACCTTAGTGTCGGTATCGACCCCTTGGTACTCGGCATTGCTCTTGGCGGATTGAAGATCGGTCTTGCGGCAAACAGCAACGTACTTAAAAACCTTAACAAAGCCGACTACAAAGGGCTTTCCGAAATCGAAACCATGGCGCTTGACGTCGAAATCGGCGTTGACCTTGGGCTGAAACAGGGCGAATTCCCCATCGGAAAACTTATTTCCGGCATTTTGCAGGCAACGGGTACCGACCTTGAATTCCCGCTCAATCTCGATATTCAGAGCGAACTTGACCTTGACCTTCGCGTAAGGCTCGCGGGGAACCTTAACCTGAAAGAATTCGGTAAATCCGACCTTATGTTGCAGGTGAGAAACGCAGCCCCCGGCAAAGAAAAGACCATACTCGGTTTGTACTTCACAACCGAAAAAGACGCAACGGGGAAAGATATTCCTTGCCTGTACGTCGAAACGCAATTCTTCAGCCAGAGCGCACCCGTAAGAAGCAAGGTTGAAAACTTTGACCTGCTCGGAAGTCTGCTCGGCAAGACGGTCAGCGGCGTTGTGGAATACCTTGGCGGAAAAGTCGAAGGCACAGGCGCTGCGCTTGCGTCCGACGACGGAGCCACGACAAACGAGGCGGAAATCCTTCTGGAACTTGCGTCAAAGAGCATTCAGGTGAAGATCGCGGAAGAAACAGTGAAAGGACTGCTTGAAGCGCTTGTCGGCGACAAGGTAGGCGACGACATTATCGAAATCATCAATGGTCTGGGACTCTCCGCAGAAGTCGCGGTGAACCTGAAAGACGAAAACAAACCTTTGCTTTCGGTCGTTGCGACGTGCTCGTATCTTGACCTTGGTATTCTTGTCAATAAGGTAAATCTCAGCACCCAAAAACAAGATATCTTCGGCACGACACTTTCGGGCAACACCTGGACAAAGACAGAAGACACAACGAAGAGTGCGCTCGGCGTACAATTCGGCGTTGAATTGAGTTACGATATCTCAAACGGCAAGCATAGTCTTGACGCAATCCTTAGCAACGTCGCGTCGGCAGCGGCTTTCGAAAAAGACGCAACAATGGCAACCGTCGGCAGCATACTGAAAGCGGTATCTCTTGACGCGATTATCAAAAACACGCACGGTTCGATCGGTATCGACGTCGTACTTAACGTCAAATCCGAAAAAATGACGGAGTATCTTGTGCCCGCAGGTCAGGCTCTTTACGAACTCATAATGGGCAAACTCGGCGCGGAATACACTGCCGGCGAGGGCAAGGCAAAATACGATCCGCTCGAACTCCTTAATATGGTTGAAGCGTTGATCAAGATCAACCTTAACGGCAACCCCGTTTTCGTGAGCTTGAAGGACGGCTTCGTTTACGTTTCGCTTTCTGCGGTCGGCGGCGACAACTTCAGTGCGTCGCTTAAAAACATTATCGACCAGATCAAAAAGACGTCGGGCAGCGGTTCAAGCGCGCTTGCGACGGGCGAAGGCGACGGCGAAAAAGATAACAAGAAAACAGATTTCGTGCTTGTCAACAAGATTTTGCAAAATCTGCTTTCAAGCGCAAGCATCAGCAATACGGGACTTGACCTTGCTCTTGCTCCCAACCTGATGAACGTATTGCTTGAAAACGTTGTCGCGAAACTTCTCGGCGACACGTTCGGGTTCAACGACGACGTGAAAGCAATGTTCACGCTCAGCAGCCCTTATGCAAAACTTTCGGACGGCAAAGCTTCGGTCGACGACGTCCTTTACACTGAAAAAGTCGAAGAGCGTTTCGTCCGTTATAATGCGGCGTTCGAGTCGCAACAAGGCAGCGAACAATACTTCTTCGACGCGGAAGCAAAAGTTTATAGAAAACTTTATAAAGCGGACGCCGTTGACGCGACTAAGTACGTCGTTTACACCGGCGGCGAAGTTCAGACGTTGTATTATCTCTCCGACGCGGGCGAATACGTCGCGCTTACCGCAGAACAGGTGGCGGCAGCCAGATTCGTGAAGTACACCCACACGAGTTATCTTGCGGTGTACGATTCCGCCGACAAAGCGACGAGAAACGTCGTGAAAGCGGCAGGATTCGTCGCGGGTACGACGGTTTACGACGCGAACGGCAACCCTGTCGCGGAAGATAACCTTTTCGTCAAAGTCAAACACAGCGGCATCGGCTGGACGAAAGAAAACGGCATAAGCATCGACCTTGTGTTCGACAACCCGAACACGACCAAAGCCCCCGATTTCAGCATCGGTCTGGGACTTGACGCAACCCTTGTTTTGCAGGGCGAAGCGATTGAAGTTATCCCGTACTTTGTGAAGAAAGCGGGCGCGAAAGCTCTTGACAATCAGGAAGTCAAAGGCTACTTCAAGGAAGGCGCGGCTCTTGTCGAAATTCCCGCCTCGGAAGTTTACACCGGCACGAGATACGACAAGGAAGGAAACGTTGACGAAAACGGCAAGTTCAGAAAAGAACTTGTTGAGGGAACGGAAGCCGATCACGACCTTGTCCTTATCGGCAATATATTCCCGGAAGTATCCGAAACCGTCGGCGATGAAAAGATTTATCTCTCGATGGAACTCGGGCTGACTCTTTCCGGAACGGAAGGCACAAACGAAAGTATTCTTGACTTTGTCGCAGACATTATCGACGTCTCCAACCGCACCAGCACGACGATGAAATACGTCGAGTTTGCAGAAGGCGAAGATATAGCGGGTTACGAAGGTCAAAGATATTCCAAAACCGGCGCAATGTCTTATGCACAGGATGTAAACGGCACGTTCAAGCGTGGCGCGTACTACCTTGCGGAAACAGGCTACGTCGGCACGAAATTCGTGAAAAATTCGGACGGCACGTTCACGATTGACAACGCAAACGGCACGTACAAATTTGTTGACAGTGATTCGGCAAAGACTTACTTCCTGATCCTTCCGGAAGAAACCGAAACCTATCCTGCCGACAAGAAGTACAGAGAAGACGGAAAAGGCTTTGTGACCGACGCTAACGGCGATTTCAAGGCGGGCGAATACTCTGTAACCGACAGAACGAAAGGCGGTGCAAAATTCCGTCTTGACGCAAAAACGGGCAAATACTTTGTATTTGAAGACAACGTTGAACTTTACAAACAAGGTAAATATTACGAAATCGGCGACGGCGCGTACGACGGCATCAGATTCAAGAAAAACGCCGACGGTTCGTTTGAGGTTGATAAAGACGGCGCGTTCCGTTTCGAAGCGGAAGACGGCGCGTTCTTCCCCGTGGTCGAGAACGACGGATACACCGGCAAACTGTATCGTGTGTCCGAGGCGTCAACCCCTGATAATACGATTTATATCGAAGACGTGATTTACAAATTCACCCCCGCGTTCACCGGCAAAGACCTGAGAGACCTTAACGCTCTTGCGAAGCTCCTTGTCAGCATCGGCGAATTCGAGGCGGAAGCGCGTATAAAAGTTACGGTCGGCGCAAACGTTGCGGAACTTGTAAAGGCGTTGTCCAATACCGCAAACATCGATATTGCGGAACTTCTGAAAAACGTCGAACTCGCAATCGAGTCGCTTGATTCCAGAGGAACCGTCAAAGGCGGTATCTATCTGTATAACAGTACGTTATATATTAAATATATCAATACAAGTCGCGGTATCTTCTCGATGCCCGTGTCCGAACTCTTCGGAGCAATCGCGTCTGCAAGTGCGGAAGAACGCATGCCTTACGAAGCGGCAATGCTGCAACTGTGGGTTGGCGAATTTATCAAACTCAACGGCGTGTACACGACGGGTATCGCGGTTCAGGCAACGACAAGCCTTGTCGAAACGCTTCTTGAAACCTTGCTCGGCTTTGACAAAGGCACGATAAGCCTTGAAGCGTTCGGCGCAGTCGGCGTGGAAGTCACCATCGTTACGGCGTCTCCCATCTTCCCCGAAAACGCGGACGGCGAAGTTTACGTAAAGAAAGCGTATAAGTTCGTTGAAATTACCGATGCAAACTACGACGGCGAGAAGTTTATTAAACTCGATGACACGTACGTTGAAGCGAAAGACGGCAAATACAAAGCAGTCTATGTAACCGAGTATGAAAAACTTAAAGATGGCGAAGCGTACGAAGGCGTCACGTACAACCTTGTTGACGGTGCGTATGTACCTGCAGCAGAAGGCACGGTAGGCGAATACAAAGCAGTCGAAAAGATTAAATATGTATTGATTGCCGACGACGAAGTATACGAGGGCATCAAATTTAACAGAGTATATGGCGAATATGTCTTCGTTGAAAAAGCACCGGACGGCGCGAAACTTTATCAACGCGTAAAGTTGGAAGATGCGGCGGTTGAATATAAAAACGTCAATGCACTTCCCGAAGGCTGGCTCCTTTCCGAATGCGAAGGCTACGATTCGGCATACGCGGAAGCATTGACCACAAGATATACGAAGGTCAACGGCATTTACGAAGAACTGAAATTCGGCTTCGACTTCAATTCGTTCGGTATCGGCATCGGGCTTAAAATCGGCCACGTCGGGTTCAACCTTAACATCGGCAAAATCGATATCGGATTGATTGACGGAACACAGTCCATCGTGCCCGACGAAGTTAAGAACGCGCCCATCGCACAAGAAACGGTAATCGACCTGAGCCTTGAAGTAAATCTCGGCTTGGAATTCATGGATAAAAACACCAATGCGACGACAGGATTCGACATCGGTAAATTCGTCGATAATCTCGGCGTGCTTACGGGTGTGACGCTTGGCGAAGACTGGCTGAAACTCACGGTGCCCGAAGGCGGCGCGGAAGTCAGATTGTCGCTTCGCGTTGCGTTGGCGCTCAACCTTACGAACGTCGACCACTCGGTTGCCGCAATCGAAATCGTCGGTCAGATCTTTGAAGGCAACGAAAAGATAGGCGAAAAAACCATTATCGGCGTTTACTACAAAGACGGCAACGTCCTGCTGAAACTCGACGGACTCGGATTTGACAATATCCGCATTTCGGGGCTCAGACTCAGCGATTTGCTGGGCGGCTCGAACGGCGTCGAAATCCTTAAAAAACTGCTTGGCGGCAGCGGATCTTCGTCCGCGCTTGCGTCCGAAGTCAACTTCACGGTTGTAGGAAACGACGAATTCGGTTCGCCGGCGGCTGCGCTTATCCTTGACAGCAACCGCATCGCGGTTGAAGTCGGCACGCTGTTCATCGAAAAACTGTTGGGAATCGCGGCGCTCGGTCTTGACGAAAATACTCAAAAACTCCTGGGCGGGCTTGACCTGAAAGCGCTTGTCGAAGTCAACTTCGGCGAGAAATTCGTCACGGCGGAAGAAGGCTACACCGGCACGAAGTACGCACTCGACACCGAAACAAATAAATATTATATCGACGAAAACGGCACGTTTAAGCGCGAAAGCAACATTTCGCTTAAACTCAACGCGGAAGCCGCAGAACTTCTGGGCATAAACGTTGCGGTCGAAAATATCAAGATCGGCAACACGGGCGTTGAAGAACGAGTCAAAGCAATCGATATCAACGATTACGTCGAATTCATCGAAATTCTCTTTGGAACGGAGAAGGATGAAAACGGCAACGAAATCGTCGACGCAAACGGCAAGCCCAAAAAGAAGATAGTCGGGTTCGAGCCGAAACTGGAAGCACTCACCTTGTCGCTTGACCTTGACCTTGGCGCAATGTTCACCAACGGTATGGCGATGGGTAGATCCATTCTCGACAGCGAAGGCAAGACGGTTCTCACCAACGTATCGTCGGTCGGCGCAATCGGAAACGGCAACCTGGGTATCCGCGCGTCGGTCAAACTTGAAATCGCCTTTGCGGCGCTTCTCAACAAACTACAACAAGGCTTCGATTCGTCGGATATTTTCGCGGCGATCGAACAGGCGTTGCCGCTCATAAAAGCGCAAATCTCGATTTACGCACAATCCGACGGCGACGAGCTTATCGGTATCTACGTCGCGGACGGCAACGTATACCTGATGCTTGACGGACTCGGAATGCCCAACATCAAAGTTACCGGCGAATTCCTTATGGATATCATCAGGACGGCAACGGGTTCGGGCACCGCGCTTTCGTCGGACGAAGCAACCGCATCTGTCGAAACAAGTCAGATTATCGATATCGTAAAACAAATCGTCGAGGGCATAAGCGTTGGAGGAAAGGCTTTGAAAGTCGCGTTCCAGAACGACTACTTCGCAAAGCTTGTCGACGCGGTATTGTCGATTGTTCTGAACAAGGAAGGATTCAAATATTATCAAGACGTATTGCCCGACGTGCCGACCGATGTCGCGTTCAGCGGACTTACGATAAACCTTGCCGGGATCGAAGACAAGTACGAGCCTATTTACCGCAAGGACGGCAAGTACTATTTCGACGAAGGATGCACAAGCCAATATTACGGCATGGTATTCTTCAAAAACACCGTAACAAATCATATCGAACTGTTCAGTGAGAAAGAATACGTCAAACAATTCATCGAAGGCTACGCAGGCATGACCGCGGAAGAACTCGAAACGGCAATTAAAGGAAAGACAACTTTCTATAGAAGCACCAGAAACGGTCTTGTGGAACTCGATCTCGTCGCGTACTCGACGCACCTGAAACTTGCTGTCAATATGCCCAAACTCGGCGCACAGAAAAACATTATTTCTTCGCCGGAAGTCGCAGGCGTAGCCTTTACGGAAGCAGACGAAGTTACCGGCGTCGCGCTTGGTCTGAAAGGTCAGGTCAAGATTGACAAGCAACCGGGCATCGCTCTTGCAAACATTCTGAGCGGCGTTGTCGGCGACCTTGAAACCAAACTCGTCATCGAAGAAGATATCGACATTCGTTTCGCAATCGAAGCGGCGGTCGGCATCAAATACAGCCTGAAAGACAAGAACTTTGCGCTGAACGCGGTCGATCTCAGAATTTCCCTTACGAGAGTCGACAAGACGTTGGGCATCGTACCGCTTGCGGTTCTTACCTACATCAGTTCGGAAGGCACGCTTTACGTTGACGTATCGCACTTCTTCCAGAAACAAAACAAAGGTAACAACAAGAACCTCGGTATGCTCAAAATCACGGGCGTAAACGTGCTTGACCTTATCAACGGACTTCTCACGGGCGAAGGCTCGGCGACTTCCGTTGCGCTCGGTTCGTCCGACGCGTGGGTTGAAGACGAGCAACAACCGTACACCTACGTATATTACGAAGCAAACGCCATTAACTCCGCTGCGCCTGCAAAATTCGCGAAAGTCGCACAGCTGAACGAAAAAGACGAGCCGAGAATGGTTTACAGAAACTACACCGGCACTATTACCGCCGAATTCAAGACGGAAGACGGCAAAGACTTGTACGTACGCGACCGCGCAAACAAGGATACGGGCTACACGCTGCTCAGCGCGGAAAACGCAGAAAAGTTCAGCCACAAGGCGAAATACACGCACGAACAGGCGATGACTTATACGAAGCTTACCGACTTGTACGTAATGAACGCGGACGGCACATTCGTATTGGCGGCAGGCGATGCGGACGTAACTAATACTGCGCTTTACCAGAGAGTCGAGATTGCGGCAGACGAAACCTATACCGGCAAGAGATATAATATTGTCGACGGCACGTATCAGGAAGCGGCAAACGGCACCTTCAAATTCGTGGAAGTTTCAGGCGGCAGCGCGTGGTATATCGAAGAATACAATTCGGAAACCTGCAAGTACGACTACAACGTATACGACCCGGCAAAGGAAAGCCACAACGCACCCAAACTTTATCACTACGACGAAACCGAGAAGAAGTACGTCGAAGGTGCAGGCGAAGGCGGCGCGAAGTCGTACGTCAAAGTGCCTGTTTACAGCATTTCGGCGGTCTGGGCTGATCTCAGAAACTATGGTATCGCCGACAACGTTGCGGGTTATGACGTAAAAAGCAACGCAAAAGTCAATATCACGGGCAAAGCGATGCTCGGTCTTATCGGCGGACTTATGGACAAAGCAGGTCTTGAAGACATTCTCGACGCATTGCTCGTAAGCGTCCATGCAACGAAAGATCCGTTCATCTTCGGCGCGGATATCAGCATCCTTGACGTTTACAACGACCACAAAGTTGCGCTCAACGTAGGATTGAACATTTTCGGGTTCGACTTTGAAAAGAGAGAAGGCGCGGGCAACACCGACGGCAGCTATCTTGAATTCCTCGACGCCGAAAACACGATTTCGTTCAAGCCTGAAAACGCGAACAGTTATCGTCAATTTGTCGACGTCGACCTTAACCGTATTCTCTCCGCATCGGAAATCATGGACGTCCTTGTCGACAGCCTTGACTTCGGTAAGAGCGGAAAGATTTATCTGAACCTGTCGCTTGACGCGGATTCGTTCGCAAAAGATACCGGCGACAACTTCGTCCCGTGGGAAAAATACTTTGCGGCACTTCTCGGACTTAACGAAAACAGCGCAAGGGTATTGTATCAGGTGCTCTTCCCCGAATCCGAACTTGACGGAAAGGGCAATTTCAGCATCGACATCGCGGCGGCAATCGACGTGAAGAAACTGCTTGGCGGACTTATCGCAGGCACAGGTCTGAACCTTGAAGGCACGGAAATCCGCATTACGATCAATTCCGATACGATGTTGTTCTCGGAAGATTCGCGTAAAGACGGCAGCAAGATCGTCATCACCGCAATCGGTGAGGCGGACGGCATTTTGTCGGTCTTTATCGACAACAGCGGATACCGCGGAAAGGGCAAACACGTCGCAAAACTTGACCTGAACGCAATCCTCGGAACGGCGACGTCCAGCGCGGCATACGCAAGCGCGAACGAGAATACGGGACTTATCCCCGAAAATATCTTCGGCGTTCTGAACGCGCTCCTTGGCGAAGTACGTCTGGGCGGTGGCAAGATCTCGGTCGTTTTAAGAGAAAACTTCATCGGCGCACTTCTGAATACGCTGGTCGGCACGGATATTACGGAACAACAATCCCTTGTAAAGGGTGAAATCTATATCGACCTCAGAAACCTGGAAGTCGGCATCGAAATGATTCTCGGCGACGACAACTACGTTTCGGAAGGAGAACGCGACTTCTATATCGGACTCAGAATCGGCGGCATCAACCTGACTGCTCCCGACGGATTCGATATGACCGAATACACCTTCATCAAAAAGGCGGACCGCGCGAACTTCAAGAACATTAAACAACTGAAACTGGATATCAACTTTGAATCGGAATGGTATTACGACGCGACCAACAAGACGGAAGGCTTCGATATCAGTCCTGTCGTCGATATCCTTGAAACCATATTGAAGAAGGAACTCTTCCCCGACAGATTGTTGCAAGTCCTCGTAAAAGACGACAAGATCGACGCCGTTTACGCCACTGCGATAAGCGCGCACATCGACCTTGCGGACTTCAACAATATGAAACTTTCGGTTGAAATTTTCAAGTCGACCAGCGAAGAGCCCGAAAGAGAACTTAAACTCGGCGTGTACCTTGACGGACAAAGCGTTTACGTTGATTTGTCGGGTTGGGGACTTCCCAAGATTAAACTTGGCGGTCTGAACCTTGGCAACACGATCAACGACGCATTGTTGCCGCTGCTTGATCAGTACCTTGTCGGCGACGACAACAAACGCGGCGGCGCGACGGCTGCTCTTGCAAGCAGCTACGTCGGAGACTACGACAAGAACCATATCGAGTATTCGGACTTCGTCGAAGCGGCAGACGGCAAATACGTGCTTGTCTATACGGAAAGCAACAGCGGCGGATACGTGCTTGTCGACGGCAAATACGTGAAGTACAATGCAAAAGAACACGCAGACGCAACCCGCTACGCAAGAAAAGTTGAAGAATACGACATGGCGAACACGGCGCATCAGAACGTAACCCGTTACAACGTGAATAAGGGCGCGTTCAGATCAAGCTGGGGCAAGGTATTGTTCCCCGTTGCGTACGAAGAAGACGCAAACGGCGCATACGTCCTTATCGACGGCAAATACGTGCCGTACAACGCAAGTCTCCACGTAGGACAAAAGCGTTATAAGGAAGTTTCGGGCAACAAACCGTACATCTCGTTGCTTCTTGCAAACAACCGCTTCGGTTTCGGCATCAATGCAGACCTTATCAACAGCCTGCTTGAAACCATTCTGGGCGCGTTGAACCTTGATATTCAACTTCCCGACTTCGGCGACGCTGTCCTGCTGTTCGATTCCAGAAAAGATCTGAACGGCGACGGTTACGCTGACACGCAACTTGACCTTGCGGTGCAAGTCAACGACAACCTCTATTTCGGATTCCGCACGACGAATCTTGAAATCACAGGCAACTCCACCGAAGTAAGCCATGCCGAAAGAAGATATGCGGAAGTCGTAGGCGACGGAAAGGAATTTGTCACCGTATACGACATTGAAAAAGGCGAAATCGGTCTTGAAACGGTTGCGCTTGGCTTCAACGTACAGATCAGACAAAACTGCGTCGACGACATCACCAAACAGAGCGACTTCGAGAAATACCTCGGCGTACTGCTTAAATCGCTTTTAGGCATCAACAACTTTAAGTTGAACCTGCCGTCAAGTGGCGAAATCGGTTGCGACATTGACCTCAGAGTATCCCTGAACCTTGCAAACCTTGTCAAAGCATTGCAGGGCGGCGACGTCGACTGGTGGAGCGATATCGAGTTGTACCTTGACCTGAACCTGAAACCCTTTGGCTACGGCTCGTTGCTCACGATGTATAAACAGAAAGGCGACGCGGACGTTTACGCAGACCTTTCGGGATTGTCCTTGTTCAAGGTCAAGATCATCGGTTTGCAGAGCCTTATCGGCGGACTTGTATCGGCGTCGGCAACTGCGCTTGCAAGCGGCGATAACGAAGTCGCGATTGCATCCGCATCGGGCGACATTGCAAAACTTACCATTATCCCGGGCAAAGTGGGCTTCACCGTTGAAATCGGCTGGGGCTTCATCGAAGGACTTCTGACGAGCCTGCTCGGTGATACGCTGCACGTGGCGGACGGCACAGGCGAACTTGAGGGTTACAAGACCATCACCATCGGTGAAGGCGCAACCGCAACGGTCATTCCTTTGCCGAAGATGAATAACGACAGAGCATTGTCGCTTTCCATCAACCATGCGTCTGCAATGTACAACAGATCCTTGGAAATCGACCTTAAACTCGGCTTCAACAAGAGCGACGAAAGCGCGGTCAATATAAAAATCCACAATTTCGTGCTTACAAGCGGACAGGAGAAGTCGGCAAGGTACATCAGGTTCGGCGCGACGAAGGGCAAGATTAACGAAGCCGGCACAGGAAACGGCGTACTTGACGCAATCACCGGCACCAATGCAAACGCGTACTCGGGACTTGTGTTAAGCGACGCGAAAGGCATCAGCCTTGTGAATATCCTGACCGCGGTGATTAAGGGTATCGACCCCGACATCAGCATCTCGTGGAAAAAGAATACAAACCATTACTATACGAATAGCAGTAGAGAAAGCTACAACTCTAATCAATATGCAACAATCGAATTGTCGCGTACGAATAAGGGCACAACACACATGTCGGGTTCTAACGTCAAGACTTACGCAGGCAAGTTCCAGGCAAGGATTGACAACGACAAGGGACGTTTAATCGGTGCATGGTTGTTCAACAATCAGTTGTACATCGATATAACGAAGACGCTTGACGTCACGCTGCCGATCGGCGCATTGAGAAAGATGAAGGTTGCGGACCTTGACATTCTGGGACTTCTTGGCGGACTCGGCGCGGCATCGGCAACAAACGCCATGGCAAGCGACGGCGCAACCACCGAAAAGAGTCTGAAAGACACGGTATCCGGATTTGTCAAAGGCGTTCAGGTCAACTGGTGGAACAACCAGTCGGTCGCAGGAAATCCTGTCGGCGACAGAGCGATCACGACAATCCGCGTCGACCTTAACGGAAAAGGACTTAACAACATTCTTGCAAAACTTTACTACCTGCTTTACGGTATGTACGACACGAACGCTCCCGCCGCGGAACTGTTCAGCGAAGAAGCGTTGTATCAGATGGTTTACACCGAAGGTGAGGACGTAACGCTGAAAGACGGCACGGTTGTGAAGAGCGTAAACGCTCACGGAAAATGCGTGTTCTATCTGCAAACGTTTGCGTCGAATATGATCGGCGAAATGGCAGGCATTCTTAAAAACATGCTTAAACCCGGCGGATCGTTCGGCGACGTTCTGAGAGAAATCCTTGGCAGATTGCTGCCGCTTCCGAAACTTGACGAAGCCGAAAACGGAAGACCCAGTTACGTCGAAATCGTAATCGACAAGAGTCGTCTTGCAAGCGGAAAGGGCGTCCTTAAACAAATCGCACTGATGATTAACAAGGAGCGCACCACAAACGACGGCACCACGATAACGGCGGTTGGCAACAACGACGACACTGCGGAAATCGTCATCAACCTTGACAGCAACGTGACGTTGCGCTCGGTATCGGCGGTAAGAGACTACAACACCAACAGCACGAATCCCAACGAAGACTCCGGCAAGACCATAAACGTCGCGAACCCGTTCGATCCTGTCGAACTCACGACGGCGGCATTGAACTCTGCAGGTCTCCTTGACAGAGTCGCGGCAGACTTCTATGGTATTTCGGAATACGATTCGAAATCCGAAAAAGGCGTGACCGACTCTTATGCCGAACTCGGCGGAACGCCCATCGTCTGGGATACGTCGACTGCGATTCTCGAACCGGGCAAAGAAAGCGAAATCTGGGGCTATGCGCTTAACTACAAAGTGCAGAAAGTCAAAGTCAAAGTAAGCAACAGCACGGGCTTCCTGCGTCTGTTCGGTTACTTCAAGGCGGACGGCACGACGTTTGTCGAAACCAACAAGATTACGGTTGATCCGACCAAAGATCCGACAGGTACAGACAATATTTCGGCAGGCTTGCCCAGAATTATCGTAATCATGAGAAGGGACGGCGAATTGCAAGTTCTGTCCAGAGATTACGACAAGGATAAGCCCGGCACCGTCAATATCAACGGCACCGATTACACCGTCGACGGCAAGTTCAACTGGATTGACGAAGACACCGTCGAAGAAGGTGCAACGGTTGAAAAACTGTTCTGGTATCAGGTCGGTTACAGCTCTCGTATCCAAAAGAGCATAAAGGTCAAGTACAACAACGTCGATATCGTTTCGGGAAGCTTGCCGAACGACGACAAATTCGGAATTCTGAACGGCGGCACGGCATTTGACTTCACGCCCGAAAACTTCGATATCGTCGGCAACCTCGGACTCCCGTCCATTAAGGCAAGCGAAACGTTCACGAAGAACGGCGACAAGTTCTCATACGTCGGATTTGACGGCAGCACGTACGAGTTCATCCCGGGCACCGCACCTACGAACGAAACCGAACTTGCGGAGTGGAACAAGCACGCGCTTGGCGGCAACGGAACGTTCACAAGGTCGTTCAACGGCAAAGTGCTCCAAAGCGGCACGTACACCTACGTCGCGGCAGAAAGCGCGGCGGCAGGCATACTTGACAGCTTTGGCGGACTCTTCGGCGGAAGCGGCGCGAATACGGACAACGGCAAGTACGCTCTCACGGTAACCGATACGGGTTACACCGGACTTAAAGAAATCACCGTAAAACTCGGCACAGGTAAGACGACAACCGTCGACGTGATCGAGTGGAACTACGACGACTTCAAGTACGATATGAGAAAACCGCAAAACGGCGCAAGCGGAAGAATCGTTGCGGTCATCAATAAGTACGAAATCAAACGTACGACAGGCTTGGTCGAAAAGACGGAAGTCGTGAACAGCAAACAAAAAATCAGGCTCGACGTCGGTATCACGCAAGAATCGCTCAGCGCGCTTGCGGGCGGCGACCTTAAATTCAACCAGTACGAAGACGCGTTCGTATTAAGCGCGACGGGCGACTACGTCCTCGAAACAAGAGACGCGTTCATCCCGTACGACGAGACTTTGCACAAAGACCAGAAGCAATATGCGCTTGTTGACGGCACGTACGTTGATGATTTGACATTGGCGGCGGCGGACAACACCGCAAGATACGTCGAAGGCAAAGTTACCGGCTATGTTTACGACAAGTACGCAGACGGCAAATCCGCAGACAACAGGTATGCGATCAATATCTTCGACGCGGAAGAACTTTACGTCAAAGTTAAACATTCAAGTATTACTTCCGAGACGCAACAGTTCCACGTCGACGACTTCAAGTTCTATACCGACACGTTCACGGCAACCGACACGCAGACTTCGTTCACGATGTTCGTCGTGCCGGAACTCGGCGTAAAGACGGAACGTAATATCACCGTGAAAGCGTTGTACGACGTAAACGGCGCGTACGAACAAATCTTTGACATCAAAGTCGTCGTAACGCCCAAGGTCGCAACCAAGGTCGTGTTGCTTATCGATAACGACCAAGTGATTGACAGAACATATCTTGAATCGACCGCGGAAGTCACCGTTTACTACAAGGACGGCACTGAAAAACAAGGACTTGCAAAAGACCTTATCCGCCTGACCGACAAAGAAATCGAGAAGATTGCAAACGCGAAAGATCATCTCGGCATAACTTACGGCACGGCAAGCGTGTTCAAGAAGGGCAGATACGAGCTTATCGCGGCGGGCGAAACGTACGACGGACAAAGATTCAACCTTGTTGACGGCAACTTCGTCAAAGCGCCGGACGGCGCGTACAAGTTCGTTGAAGACGAAACATTCGTCCAAAACGGCGTAACGTTCGAAATCAGAGTGTTCAGTTCAGCAAAAACTGAATAAATCAAAATTAAAACCGGCTCCCGAAAGGGAGCTGATTTTATGCCCGAAACGCTTTAATATTTCTTACGATTGTGATAGAATAAGGCTATGAATTTTGAGATCACGGGATTAAACGCGCTTATGCTCGTCGCGCTGTGCCTGCCCGGTTTTTTCCTGACAAAGGCAAACGTGCTGAAAGAAGAACACATCAAAGGTTTTGCGGTGTTCCTTTTGTACGTGTGCAGCCCCGCGCTGTCGATATACAGCTTCCAGCAGGCGGAGTGCAACAGGGAAATCCTGATAAACATCGGCATACTTTTGCTTGTTACGACGTTTATGCAGGTGCTGATAATGGGCATCGGCTTCCTTATCAACATAAAAACTTATAAAATCGACGGGGCGTCGCGCGTGGCGACCGTTGCGGCGGCGTTCGGAAACGTCGGATTTTTCGGCGTTCCCATATTGCAGGCGTTGCTTCCCGACCATCCCGAAGCCATGGTTTACAGCGCGGTTATGAGCGTCATGATGAACCTTATCGGCTGGACTCTCGGTATGTTTATGATGAGCGGCGACAGAAAACACGTTTCCGTCAAAAACTTCCTGATAAATCCGACGACGCTGTGTCTGCTGATTGCGTTGCCGCTGTTTTTCACAAACACGTCGCTCCCGAAGCCCGTCATGAACTTTGTGGAATTCTTCTCAAAAATGTCCACGCCCACGGCAATGACCGTGCTTGGCATGCGGCTGGCTTTCGTGAAGTTCAGGGATTTAATGGATTACAGGCAAGTCGTCGCGATTTTTCTGAAACTTATCGCGTTGCCGCTTATAACGTTCGGGATAATGTACGCGCTGCCTGTCGACGAAACGTTGAAAATCTCAACGTATATTCTGTCGTGCATGCCGCCCGCGGCAATCACCTTAAACTTTGCCGAGCTTTCAAATACGTCCCCGAAAACCGCCGCGAATATCGTCGTTGTCGGGAGTTTGCTTGTCGCGATAACGCTCCCGGTATTGTTGCTTATTGCATAGAAAATTATTGAAAAGTCTGAAACGTTGTGATATAATATATTAAAACGAAAATAAGGAGTCTTATTATGGCATTCAATTTTATAAAAAGACAACTCTTGAAGGTTATTGAATGGACAGACGAAACTCAAAATACCATTTTGTATCGTTTTGACGTCCCCGACAGATACGCGATTATGCGCGGCTCGCAGCTGACCGTCAGAGAATCGCAGGTTTGCATCTTCGTCGTGGAAGGCAAAATCGCCGACGTTTTCACGCCCGGCAGATATAAACTCGACACCGAAAACCTGCCGGTTCTTACGGCGTTGTACAGCTGGAAATACGCCTTTGAAACCCCGTATACCGGCGAAGTCTATTTCGTGAATACCAAACAATTCACAAATCAGAAATGGGGCACTTCCAATCCCATTATGATGAGAGATAAGGACTTTGGCGTTATCCGTCTGAGAGGCTACGGCATTTACAGCTATAAGGTTGAAGACGCGGTCAAACTCATGCGCGAACTTTCCGGCACGAACCAACAATTCCTGACCGAAAACATCGCTGACCAATTAAGGAAAATGATTTTGTCGACGGTCACTGACGTCATCGCCGAATCGGGCATTGCCGCGCTGGATCTTGCAACGCAGTACGACGAACTGTCCGGCTCCACGAAAGATAGACTTGCCGACAAATTCACCGAATACGGCTTCAAACTTATTGATTTCTATATCGAAAATCTTTCGCTTCCCGAAGAAGTCGAAAAAACTTTGGATACCCGCACGTCGATGGGCGTTCTGGGCGACAAGATGGGTACGTTCACCCAGTATCAGGCGGCGCACGCTATGCGTGAAGCGGCAAACAATCAGGGCGCGGGCGGCTCGCTTGCAGGCGCAGGCATCGGTCTCGGCGCGGGACTTTCGATGGCAGGCGTTTTCAGCGAAGCGTTGAAGGGCGCAAAAGACGCTCCCGCGGAAGCAAAAACCAACACCGTAAAATGCACCAAATGCGGCGCGGACGTGAAAGCAGGCAGTAAATTCTGCCCCGAATGCGGCAACAAAATGGCGGAAAGTAGATTCTGCCCCGAATGCGGCGCAAAAGTCGGCGCAAACGCAAAATTCTGCCCGGAATGCGGCAAAAAACTTAACTGATTGACACACGATGCAAGGCAAAAAGGCTGACAAAAAAGTTGATTCGACCGACGTCGTAAAGTGCAAAACTTGCGGCGCGGATATGTACTTCGATATCGCGTCGGGCAAACTCAGATGCCCGTACTGCGATAATACCGTCGAGGCGAAAGCCAACGTTTTCGAGAACGAACACAACGTCGACGGCTTTGACGAAAGCAAACTTCGCCACGAAGACGGAGTCATTACTTATCAATGCCCGAACTGCCACGCAAAGTGCGAAATGCACGGCGTTTTCGACACGTCGGCAAAATGTCCGTTCTGCGGCGCGACCAACGTCTTAAAGGTTGACGATATCCCGGGACTTGCTCCCGACGCGATTCTGCCGTTCAGGATTACGCGCGACGTAGCGTCACAAAACGCACTTAAATGGATAAAAAAGAAACTTTATGCGCCGATTAAGCTGAAAAAGAGTTTCAAGCCCGAAAATCTGAACAGCGTATATTCGCCGACGTTCAGCTTTGACAGCGATACTTTCAGCACTTACAACGGGCGCCTTGGCGAATATTATACCGTGACCGTCGGCAGCGGCAAAGACCGCCGTACCGAAACCCGCACAAGATACTTCAACGTCAGCGGCACGTATTCGCAATTCTTCAACGACGTACTTATCGAGGTCAGCCCGAAACTTTCGCAAAAGGAATTTGAAAAGGTCGGCGGGTTCGATACCGATAACGCGGTCGAGTACACGTCGGAATATATCGCGGGACATTCGTCCGAAAGATACGACACGAGCGTCAACGACGCTTACGGCACGGCAAAAGAAAAAATGAACGCACGTATCAAAAGCGCGATTTTGGCGCAGTATCATTACGACGTGGTCGATTACCTCCACATCGACACAAGTTTTAACGACAGCACTTTCAAGTATATCCTTGTGCCTTTGTGGTGCAGCGGTTTCAAATACCGCGATAAAATTTACAACTATTTCGTAAACGGAAGGACGGGAAAAGCGGGCGGCAAAACGCCGATTTCCGTCTGGAAGGTTGCGCTCACGGTGGTTATTATCGCCGCCGTCATCGTCGGTGCGTATTTCGGCTTGAAAAGCGCCGGCATAATCTGAAAATTTTTTAACGAGGTGAATATAATGATTATTACTCCCGATACTTTAATTGGCGACATCATCGAAGGCGACGTTAATATCGAAGCCGTTGCAAACGTTCTCACAAGCGTTGGTATGCATTGCCTGGGCTGTGCAATCGCTCACGGCGAAACGGTCGGCGAGGCGGCAGAAGTCCACAACGTCGACGTAAACGAACTCATCGCGCGTCTTAACGAAGCGGCAAAAAAATAATGGCTGAATCAAAAGAAATCAAAGACAGGCTGTATGAACTCAGGACGTTTTCCGATATTTCCACGGCGGAAATGGCGGAAAAACTCGGCGTGACCGAAAACGAATATATCGCGTTTGAAAACGGCGAGGACGAAGCGCCGATATGGCTTGTTTACAAATTCGCGTCGATCGTCGATATCGAGCCGTCCTTTATCTTCACGGGGAAACAACCCACGAAAAAGTACGCCGCGGCAGTTTACGAAAATAAGGGCGAACGCGTCGAAAGGTACCCCGGGTATTCTTTCACGTCGCTTGCCGCCGATTTTCAGAACAAGCAAATGAAACCTATGCTTGTCGATATTTCCCCCACAGACAAGCCCGAGCTCGTGTGTCATGCCGGGCAGGAATTCAATTACGTCCTGGAAGGGCTTTTGAGAGTGGTTGTCGGCGACGAGGAGTTTTACCTGCATAAGGGCGACAGTTTGTATTTCGACCCGTCGCTTCCGCACGCGCAGATGGCAATGGGCGACAAGCCCGCAAGATTTATCACCGTTATCAACGAGTAAAAATTACGACTTGTAATAAAAATAAACCGCCAAAAAGGCGGCTTATTTTTGTTTTAATGAAAACAGCCCAAGCCGAATACCGCGTACTAACGAATCGACTGGAATTTCGGCAGAGACACCGCTTTTCAGGTTTGTCAGAATAACAAAGTCGTTAGATTTTTGCTCGCTTCAAACATTTTTCCGTCGCAAAAGCAAACGTAATAATCGCCGGTTGCAAGCATTTTTAAAAGTTGCCTCCTTATTTCGCATAAGGGAAATTGATATTTATTTGATTTTTGATTATAAAACTTAATCATATTAAACATTATAGATTAGAAATATTAATAATTCAAGACAATTAATTAAAAAACTT